>MDSZ01264162.1_pt1 | contig 12634 bp, 9 predicted proteins | sample 811201 | NCBI WGS metagenome assembly MDSZ01 (sample SAMN05326647, study PRJNA326480) | marine metagenome | isolation source: seawater | place: Indian Ocean: North | collected 2010
AAAACCCCGGTTAGTCCAACTAGCCGGGGTTTTCTTTTATATAAAAACTATTTACCTTGATAGGAGACACGATGCGATGGCACTACCCACTTTAACACCTAGCTCTGAAATTTCGAAAGTTGTGCTTCCAGTCACCGGCACGTATACGGTGGCAAATGTTGCATCCAACTATCCATATGGACTTTACGCTGACGAAGATTCTGACCTATACGACCATAATTTTATTACTGGAGCTGTTGAGCAAGTAGCTTATGTCTATAGAAAGTTGGGCGGCGATGTTCTAGATATTGAGCTTACAGAGAAGAACGTGTACTCCTCTTATGAAGAGGCTGTCTTAGAGTACTCTTATATCGTTAATGTTCATCAAGCGAAAAATATTTTACATAGCTCGCTCGGCGCCACAACTGGGAGCTTTGATAGCGATGGTGAGCTTTCGGGGTCAACCCATCCGGTGGAAATAAACTACGACTCCCTCAAAGATGTTGCCTTAAAGTATCCTAAGTTTGAATTTGGGTATTCTAAAAGAGTGATGGACAATACGATTACTGAAACTGGCCTGGGGGGCACGCAAGGCATCTATTCTGCGTCTTTTACAGTAGATGAAGAGGTCCAGGATTATGATCTGCAACAGATTATACAGACCTCTTCTTCCATCGCAAACATATCGTTTTATAATAAAGTTGACAATAATCGAATAAAAATTAGAAGAGTTTATTATAAGACACCGCATGCTATGTGGAGGTTCTATGGCTACTATGGAGGGCTGAACACTATCGGCAACATGTCGACATATGGCATGTTTGCGGATGACTCAACTTACGAGATTATTCCGCCATGGCAAAATAAACTTCAGGCGATCGCCTATGAGGATGCAATTTATACTAGGAATTCTCACTACTCTTATGAAATTAGGAACAACAACATAAGAATTCATCCGATGCCAACATCTGCTGGCCTTGATAAATATTGGATTGAATTTACTGTTGAACAAGACCCGTGGGAAGAACAATCCGATCGCAGAGACGGCGTACAGGGTGTGAACAACATGAACACACTTCCTTTGTCTAACATACCTTACAAAAACATTAACAGCATAGGAAAACAGTGGATTAGGAGATTCGCTGTAGCCCTGAGCAAGGAAGTCTTGGGTCAGATTAGAAGTAAGTTTGGTCAAATTCCAATTCCTAATAGTAATGTGCAACTTAACGGCACTGCGCTGATTACAGAAGGCAAAGAAGAGCAGTCTAAATTAAGAGAAGAGTTGCAAAAAGTGCTAGATGAGATGACCTACGAGAAAATGACAGAACTGCAGTCAAACATGGCAGAGAAATCACAGGGCATAATTCAAACTTATCCAATGTTTATTTACCAGGGGTAGTGAGTTATGTCTAATAAGAAAAACAAATGGTCACAACCAGAAGCTCCACCTCCGCCTCTATTCTTAGGAGAAAAAGAGCGAGATTTAGTCAAACAAGTTAATGATGAATTAATTGAGCGCGTGATTGGCCAGCAAGTTTTATACTATCCTATTGACTTGGAACACACGAACTTTCACCCCCTTTACAACGAAGCAATTGTAAAGTCTTTTCTTCCACCTGTCAGGGTTTACGCACTGATTGAATTTCAGGGCCAAGAAACAGCGACTGACTTTTATGGTGTTGATAAGACTGCGAAGCTAGCGATTTATTTTCACAAGAGAAGATTGACAAAGGATCAAGATTTGTTTGTAAGAGAAGGAGACTTCGTTTTGTATGGCAAGGTACACTATGAGATAGTCAGCCTCAAGGAACCAAAAGAGCTTTTTGGCCAAGCTGACAAGAGGTTTGAAATAGTTGCACAGTGCATTAAGGCACGGGAGGGTCTTTTCGATGCCACGTAGCCCTAAAAATGAAGACACAGAGCGCGATCTTCCACGCATTGAATCTACTTTTGAAGACATCGATATGGCTCTGTATGCTTTTGTTGACAAGACATTAGATATTCAAACAAAGACTAATAAAGGTTTTGTGAAGGTCCCAGTAATTTGGAGTGGTGCAGAAAGAGCACAAAATGTCAAAAATGACTCAATTAAAAGAGACGCGGACGGGATGATAATTTATCCAGTTATCGCCATTGAGCGAGGTGCAGTTGTTAAAGATCTTGAAAAGAAAACTCTACCATATGCCGCCCTCGACCCCACTGGAGACATCAAAAGAGGCTTCCTGACAGTTAATCGAGTCATCAAGCAGGACAAAACATCCAATTTTGCAAAAATGGATGCTATGAGACAAAAAGGCCAGATGCACCACCCAATTTATAAAAATAAAAAAAATGAAAAAATTGTATACGAAACCATAACAATCCCTGTGCCGGTTTATGTGGAGATTGACTATAAGATAAGTTTGAGGACAGAATATCAACAACAAATGAATGATCTATTGACACCTTTCATCCGCTATACAAATGGTCATCGAAGAGCGATGATAAGCCACAATAGAAACACATATGAGGCGTTTGTTGAAGATAGTTTCGCAGCGAACAACAATATTGCAAACTACCAGCAGGAAGAGAAGAAGTTTGAGACAGCAGTCACAATTAAAGTATTGGGATATTTAATAGGTAACGGAGATAACCAAATAACACCACGTGCCGTACGTCGCGAAAATGCTGTCCAGATACGTTTTGCGAGGGAGCGGGTCATCATGCAAGACGTCGATGGTGAATTTAGATTTTAAAGGACTTTGGCAAGAGCATATACTATTTATTAAAGAAAATGCACAGCGTATTTCAACCGAATGACGTATAGGGAGTTTAAGACATGGCAGTTGATAAGTTTAAGTTTGTATCACCGGGCGTTTTCATCAACGAGATTGATGAATCTGCCCTACCACCGCAGCCCGTAGAGATGGGCCCAGTTGTTATCGGTAGGTTTGCCAAAGGCCCTGCGATGCGACCGGTTCAAGTAGAGAGTTTTCCTGAGTTTGTGTCGCTCTTCGGCAACCCTTCAGATGGAAATCCAGGCGGCGACGTCTGGCGAACCGGAGCAATGACTGCTCCGACTTATGCAGCTTATGCTGTGCAAGCATGGCTAAGAAACAACTCCCCTGTTACTGTTTTCCGCTTGCTTGGAGAACAGTCAGATTCCGCTGAAGCTTACAGCTCCACCAACCTTAAAGGACAAGCTGGCTGGAGAACTGCGAACACTCTAAACAACAGCATCAACGATTCTGGCGGAGCTTACGGTCTTTTTGTTATGCCCGACCCGGACAAGCGCGGCTCGACAACAACTGTTGACATCGTCGCAGCCAACGTCTCGCTCTCGGGTGGAGAGACTCTAACTTTTACAGATCAGTCTGGCAACGTATATAGTGCCCAGATTGACGGCGATGTTGCAATTGCTGATAGTACCGCAACGAAAATTGGCGCCTCCGGCATCAGTGGCGATACAGCCAACCTGTGCGATTCAATTCAAAATTCGCTCAACCAAGCACGTCTGTATGGCGTGACCGCCACAACAAAGGACACCGCAGACGGCAGCGCTTTGCTTGATATTCAAGCTGCGGGCGAAGGTGGTACGACTTCTACAATTCGATTTGTTGCAAACGGCGTCCCACAGGATCCCGTTAGAGGTACTCTTGTATCTGGAGACAAAGTAACTGTCGCAAATGACAGTCACGTAATCAACACGATGCATGTTACGGGAACGCTAGCAGCGATTTGGTATGTTGAAGACGGAGCCGTTGTTCTGTCCGGTACTGCCCGCGATAGTCAACCCCGCGAAGGCGCAGGTGTGCTTATTCGTTCCACCGACCAAAAGTTTACTGCTAAGGTTGTCAAGGACGGTTATACAACTGCTGCCGCTAACACTGGTGTACAAAAGAGCGCAACTTTTAATTTTGACAAGGATTCTGATCTTTACATTCGAAAGGTGTTCAACACTGACCCAACAAAAACTAATGAAGATTTGGTCTGCACGGATTGTGGCGGCACACAAGAGCATTACTGGCTTGGAGAGACTTTTGACCAGCCGGTTAGAACACAGCTAGCGGTCACCGGCACTGCGGTAAACCACAGTGGTGAGTTCTTGGGTGTGATTTTAGGCCTTAAGCAGGGTAGCACTGATTGGTCAAATCACCTGGGATCCACCGGCACTGCTGCAGCAGCAAAAACTGGGTGGTTTATTTCTCAAGACACGCGCGGTACAAACTACGCGGACTTTAATCCAATTGATGACACCGAAAAGCTTTTCCGTCTTGTTGCACTTGACAATGGTGCGCACACAAACAGAGATATCAAGATCTCTATTCAAGACATCAAAGCTCCATCGGATAAGTTTAACAAGTTCGGCACTTTCTCTGTCTTGGTGCGGCGCGCCAACGACACTGACAATAACCCAGTTGTGCTAGAGCGCTACAGTGGCCTAAACTTAAATCCAACTTCTGCTAACTTTATTGCTCGGGTTATTGGTAACCGTGAATACACTTACGACGCGACGAACAAGGTGATTCGCCAGCATGGTGACTATCCAAACCACTCACAGCATATTCGTGTTGAAACCTCTCCGTTGGTTGACAATGCCGGCGCAGAAGGTCTTCTGCCTTATGGTTGTTTCGGTCCGGTCGTGCCTAGAAATCTTTGGATTGCCGAAGACTCGACTATTGCGAATGTTAAGGACCAGGAAGGGACTACAAATCTTAATTCTTGGGTCCTTGGTGGTCAAGGTGTCGCAGGCCATCTGCCCACGGGATCGCTTGTTAACAATACTGCTCACAGCCCGGCATCAATCTTGTTTAACGGCGATGCAGCAGAAGCGGCATATCAGTTTAATTTAGACGCTCGCTTAGACTGGCCTCGCACTCGCACGCGCGTTTCCTCTTCAGAGGGAGACCTGGTGCTGGATACGCAAGCTTACTTTGGATATCAGTCTGTTATTGAAGGTACGCGCATTTTCGATCATACCAACCTGGATCTGCTTCGCGCCGGTCCTGCTGGTCTTGATCAGCATGCTGTGTCTTCAAACAACACTGAGTATTCTTGGGTGTTCACGCTTGACGATGTTCGCTTAAGAGACAGCGATGGGGACAACACTGATACTTCAACAGCCATTTGGACTTCGGGATCCCGCGCAGACAACCTTTCTCTGACTGCAAGGTCAGGCTCTGAGGGTGTTCTTGACAAGGGCTTCAACCGCTTTACTTCGCCCATGTGGGGAGGCCGCGACGGCTTGAAGATTCAAGAAGCTGATCCTTTCCGAAATAACTACTTGGACGGCGGCGGCGTTACGACTAACTATGCTTATTACTCTGTCAAAAAGGCCATTGATATCTTGTCAGATTCCGAGTATGTTGAGTTTGATACTGCTTGCATGCCGGGCCTTACCAACACTAACTTGACGACAGCCCTTGTTAACGCATGCGAGGATCGCGGCGACTCGTTGGCAATAATCGACTTGCCTGGCGGCTACGTGCCCAAGCATGAAACCAACACGACTGAAACAGCAAGAGTTGGTAGTGTTGATACGACTGTGTCGAATCTTAAGGCCATGGGCCTTAACTCAAGCTATGGTTGCGCTTTCTACCCATGGGTCCAAGTGCGCGACACTATCAATAACTCCATTCTTTACGTTCCGCCATCTGTTGTAGCCTTGGGCACGTTCTCAAGCTCGCAGAGAAAATCTGATGTTTGGTTTGCACCAGCTGGCTTCACAAGAGGCGGCCTAAGCGAAGGTTCTGCAGGCATCCCGGTCGTTGGCGTACGCCAGCGTGTTACCTCCAAAGAGCGTGACAAGCTGTATGATGCTAACATCAACCCGATTGCTAGCTTCCCAGCGGAAGGAATTGTAATCTTTGGTCAAAAAACGCTGCAAGTAACACCTTCAGCGCTGGACAGAATTAACGTTAGAAGACTTCTCATCTTCCTTAAGAAGAGAATTTCTAAAATTGCATCTCGAATCTTATTTGACCAAAACGTGCAGAAGACCTGGGATAGATTCATTGGTCAAGTTGACCCCCTCCTGGACAGTGTAAAGGCAGGGTTTGGTCTTACGGATTACAAGGTTGTTCTTGACGGGACGACTACAACTCCGGACTTAATTGACCGTAACATTATGTATGCGAAAATTTACCTTAAACCTGCACGAGCAATTGAGTACATCGCGCTTGATTTCATTATTACGCGCTCCGGAGCCTCTTTTGACGACTAAAATATTTTTTCATGCTATTTAAAATTGGAAGGAGACAACTTTAATGAGTACATTTTTTAGTAAAGCAACGAACCCAAATGCATTTGAGCCCAAAAGGCAGTTTCGATGGATTTTAAACTTTGCCAACGTAAGCGACGTTGAGTTTATGGCAAAGGTAGCTAAGAAGCCGTCTTTTAGCCAAGACGCAGAAGAGCATAACTTTTTAAATCATGTTTTTAAGTTTCCCACCAAGGTTAAATGGGAACCCATCAGCGTTACTCTTATTGACTCCTTTCAAGCTGACATGGGAAGCGAATTTTGGCATGTAATGAAGTCCATGGGATATCGTCTACCGGGTAACAGGGTAGATGCCGCAGTCGGTATTACAAAGAAAGCCGCAGTTGAAGCTATTGGCGGAATTACAATTAAGCAGCTTGACGGTGGCACCACCAACGATGCCGGCGTCCCTGAAAATGCGAACGTAAAAGAGGTATGGTCATTAGTCAATCCTTTCATTACCAGCATTAAGTGGGGTGAAAGCCTGGATTACGGCAACAATGGCTTAGTCGAAGTTGGGATTGATATTGCATATGATTATGCTAAATACGAAAAAATCACGTCTTTCATGCCTTATAGTTAAAATTAATCTTTAATTTATCTTTAATGTGTGTATAATAAGAATGTAACATTCTTGAGAGGTTTGAATGAGGAACAATGAGGATCGGCTTGGACCAAAGCCTGGCGAAGCTTCTGATGGCGTAATACCAGAGGTTTTTAACGGCGGTCAAGCTCAAACTGGTTTATCTTTCTCGGTTCCAACTGAATTTGTTGAATTACCTTCAGCAGGTCGGTTTTATCCCGAAGGTCACCCGCTGCACGGTGCCAAAGATTTAGAAATTAAGTTTATGACGGCCAAGGAGGAGGATATTTTATCCTCGACGGCTCTCATAAAAAGAGGTGTTGCGCTCGATAGGCTTATTGATAGCATCATGGTCAATAAGAACATTAAAGGTTTGTCTTTGTTGACTGGCGATCGCAACGCTATTCTGGTTGCGGCCCGCGCAAGTGCGTTTGGAAGCTCATATGAGACAATCGTTGAGTGTCCTGCATGCTCTTCTAACGAAGAGCACGTTTTTGACTTGGAAGAGAAGAAGATAGTTAACAACTGCACAGATCAAAACTTTTTGGCAGAAAATAAAATCAAACATGATGAAGAGTCTGGATTGTTTTTGATTGAGTTGCCAAAATCTAAAGTTGTTGTTGGCGTGTCGCTAATGACTGGTCACGAAGAGTCAAAGTTGTTTGCTCAAAACAGCAACAAAAAGGGCAAAGGCGAATCAGTTGTAACTGACCAGTTGATGATGATCATTAAGGCGGTCAACGGCGACGATGATCGTTGGACAATCAAGCGCTTTGTGGGCGTTATGCCTATTTCTGACTCAAAACACTTGAGAAAATTGTATTCGCAGCTTACGCCTGCAGTTGACCTCACCCAAACGTTTGCATGTTCAAACTGTGGTCATATAGAAGACATGGAGGTGCCGTTTAATACGGACTTTTTTTGGCCTGGGTGATGAATACATTGAGGGCGTATATGAGGAGTTCTTTTTACTCAAATACCATGGAGGTTGGAGTTTCATTGAAGCTTACAACCTGCCTGTCGGTCTCCGACGCTGGTATATACAACGCCTGAACAAGCAATTTGAAGATGAGAAAGAAGCGATCGAAAAGGCTAACGAGTAGTTCTGCTGTGTTTAGTTTGCTCCATTAGACTATTTATACTAGCGAGGAGACACCAATGGCCTTTGATCCAGAAAAAATAAAGGAAGCCCTAGAGAACCTTAATGCCTTAAAAGAAGGCATGCTGCAAGTTACAAACCTTACACAGGGGCAAGTTGCTGGTTTTCAAGAGCTTCTTCGTGTCGTGAATACGTCTGGCGAGCAAATGACCAAATTTGCCGAAACTAGACTAAAACAGGCAGAGTTGCTAGCCAAAGATGCTGAAAAGCAAGTCAAAGCCGACGGCCTCAAAGAGCAAGCTAACGCAGCGCTAGCTGTAAAGCAGATCCTTGCAGAAATTAAGACCGGAACAGCCGGTATAACCGCCTCCTTAAAGGAGGTTCTTACTTCGTTCGAAAGAGTCAAAGCAGCCTCTTCTGCACCCGGCAAGGGTCAGAGTCCCGCGGAAAAAGAAGCCACTGCGTGGGGCAAAGGACTCAGACTACAAGAAGAGTATTATAAAAATCAGAGAAAGATGGGCACTGCCGGTGCACCATCGCCTGCTGGGAAAATGGGCACTGACCCCGGCGCCGTCGCGAAGGCCATCAGAAAGTTCACGGAGTTTAAGAAGCTGGGCGCTATGGGGTATTTTAAACAACAGCTTGGTGAGGCCCTCGGCCAGGGCACAGGGTTTGGCTTGGATACCCTTCAATCAACTATGGATAGCGCGAAGACTAAGTTTAAGAATGCCATTGGCGAGATGGATGACGAATATAGAGCATTCGTTAAAGCCACCGGATTGCAGTCTGAAAATTTGCGTGATGTCTTTGTAGCCACAATGGCGCCTCTTGATCCTGATATTGCAGGACCGGATGCGAGCTTAACGCGGAAAGCTTACGAAGAGTTTGGCGGTACGCTAAAAGATACTGGCATTACAGCAAAAGAATCTAGAAAGTCTATGGTTGATCTGACTTCGACTATTATGGCATTCAGAAGAGAGCAGCTAGAAAGCGACAAAAGGCTCCGTGCCGGCGCAACTGTCATAAGTCAGCGAATGGCAGTTCTGGCAAAATTTGGCGTCAGTACGAAAACTACTGCAGGTACGCTTGATTTCTTCAACAGAGCGCTCCAAATGCAAGGTCCGCAAATGGTTAAAACAATGGACCACATACTTGCTGTTGGGGACGCTCTGGATATTAACCTAAACCAGAATTTTGATGATTTTGTCAAGATGGCTCCTAAGATTGCAATGTTTGGCAAGAAAGACATTATTAAGACTTTTGCCGGCATGCAAGCAGTCGCAAAAGCTACTGGTGTCGAGGTGTCTAAACTAACCGATATGGCCATGGGCATGGACACTTTTGAAGGCGCCGCAGAAGCAGCCGGCCGCCTCAACGCCATGCTGGGCCAAAACAAGATCTCTGTCATGGAGCTAGTCCACGCAGCGCCTGATGATAAAATTAAAATAATACAAAAAGCAATGGGTGGCCTAGATAAAGATTTCTCTGAGTTAGATCGTCGACAACAGCAAGTTTTTGCTGGCATCTTAAAGGTGGACGTCCCCACAGCGCAGAGAATGTTTAGTGCAACTACTTCAGCTTTGACCGGTGAGTTAGACAAACAAGCCAAAGCTGTGGATGCGAAAGACCCTGCGAAAAACTTAAAATTGATACAGGACAAGCTCGACGCGTCTCAGACTTTGACAGACAGAGTCAACGCGGTTGTCTACAAGCAGGCCGACAATATCGATAAAATTTCTCGCATCCTTACTGAGAAGATTGGCGGCAATCTTGCAAAGCTAGCTACGCTCATGCCTGAGATGGCAATGCACGCATTGACAGCTGGCACAGACGCGGCCGAAGGTTTTTTCAACAAAGCAAAAGACCCCGCGCGCTTGCTTCGCGGCGCTGATCGCGGAAGATCCCGGGCTACGTACTTCGACGAATCCCGAAACGTAGTGGATATGAGCAAAATCGACGATGAAGCGTTGAAGAAAATGCTCGAAGAGCAAAATGAGCAATTTCGCGCAAAGGCAAAAGGAAAGCCCAAGACCGGTGGTGGTGGCGGCGGCGGTAGAGATTTCGTCGGCTCCGCTAGCGCCATGCCTGCGATGAGAAAGATGATGCTTGAAGCTAGGAAAGAGATGGCTCTAAGGCAGCTGAAAGATTCAAAGACCGTCATGGGCGAATGGGCCAAGAAGACCGGCATGTCAGAAGAAGAAATGGAAGCGAAAGCCCAAAAAATGGCAGAGTTCCATGTAAATCAAAAAATGCAGAAATTGAAAGCAGAACAAAAAAAGGCTGCTACGACGCCAAAGAAAGCAGAAGCAGCGAAAGCAAAAACTCTGAAAGACTTTATAAAAGACCGCGATCCGGGAACGTCCATGCGCGATGCAGTGCTGCAATTTAAAGATTATCAAAGAAACCTTAAAGCTAAGCCAGTTGAGACTGAGGCTGAAAAGAAAGCAAAAGAGCTAACAAAGCGCAAGCTTGGTACTGCCCCTGGTTTGGCTGAACTGAGGGCCGAAACAGGCCCGGAAGCTACTCGACGAGCTATGGGTATTGGCCTTGATCCCATGGGAGGCGCCGGTCTTGACATATTACAAAAAATGTACGAGCTGCAGCTTAAAAATTCTCAAACAGGCGGTGCTGAGGTTGGATACGAAACAATCATCCGAACCTTGAAAGAGTTTATTGAGCACACAATTGAGAATTATGGTAGATAGGGAGGTGCGCATCGATGTCTAAATTTTTTGCAAACGAAAGAGCAGCACTTGGTAAGGCGGCATCTGTTAATGCTGAATTTAAAAAAGACAACGCCGCTTTTGGCTCTTCACCAGAAGCTCAAACTGGCACAGTTTTAGAGTTCATTCCAGTCCATGTTAGAAACGCTCCTGTGATCACTTTTATGGCCTTCATCAAGAGCATGTCCGATAATTTTAGGCATGATCACCAACCAGAGCAGCCTTTTGGACGCCCAGACCCATATCACATATGGCAGAAGTCAGAAAGAACAATAAGCATAAGTTGGACTGTTCCTTCGACGTCAAAAGAGAGCGCTTTGAGGAACTTAAATAATCTAAATCTGCTTATAGCCTCGCAATACCCAGCGTACGCAAGTCAAGGCGACGCCACGTCTATTGCAGCTTCGCCGTTGTTTAGAGTTAAGTATGCAAATATGATTTCGCATGCACGCGGCGACCGAGGTCTTTTGTGCACCATGTCAGGAGTTGAAGTCTCACCTGAGGTAAATTCTGGATTTATTTATATTGACTTTGACAGTGTGGATCGCAAACTAAAAGGCAAGTCCGGACCCAGCAAACTTTTGATTCCTAAAAACTTTAGCCTAAGCGTTAATCTAAGTGTCGTACATGATCATTCTTTAGGTTGGGATCTGCAAAGTGGAGAGTGGCGCGGCGGTGATACCATCGGATTCCCATACGGCTATGGGTTGGGCAAAGGCACCACGCGCCCGGCAAAATCAGCATCTCCAACAGTCGCAGACGCGCCCGGCGCCAGCGAGGGTGCTGATGGAAAGGTTGCTGCAGCAGGCGCAAGTGGAATGATGGGGAGTCAAACAAAAACATGAGATATTCTAAAAACAATATTTTTAAAAATGAAAAACAAAATTACAAACAACTGTTGAAGAGTAGAGGCATTTCTAGCATTCGGCAATATGATACTTCAATCTTCAGACATCCAACTGTCTCTGAAATAGAAAATTTTTCAACTATCGAGCACATCTGGGGCGAAGGCGACAGATATTTTAAATTGGCCAGTGAGCACTATTCAGATCCAAAGATGTGGTGGGTTATTGGCCTTTTTAATAAGAAGCCGACTGAGTCACACCTCAGGAAAGGCGATGTGATATACATACCCTTCCCTCTTGAGGCGGTCTTGCCTTACTTGGGCTACTAAAGAGGCTTCAGAATGTCGAAAGAAGAAAAAAAAGAAAAAGTAGACCCTAAGGTTCTGGAGGAAAAGAGAAGGAAGGCTTTTCTGCGCCAAGAGCGCACACATAGAAATATTCAACAGTGCATACTTTCTCAAAACATTGACAGTGTTCTTGAATTCGCTAATTCTAGGGAGGATTTGTTCGAATACAGGACTTTTCGCCAAATTAAAGGACACACACCAACAATCGTTAGCTCCCTGAAGGGTTTAGGTGACTTGAGTTGTTTTTATAACATCAAAAGCTCCACTTTGTCTCTTCTGCATCCAAAAGTGCGACTCTTCAAGGTCAGGTATACTACTACCGATGACGAAGGTCAGATAATACCCCTCTCAGAGCCAACAATGAAAGAAATTAAATTTGCTGATAATTTCGGAAAACAGCAGTCTGCTAGTGTATCAAGCTATCTTGCATCTGAATCCTCTCAGGCAAACTGGAGAAATGTAGGCCTCAGGTCTTTTACATTAAGACATATTGGTCGCGACCATGGCGGCATAGAGAGGAATATTAAGTGCTCTTTGAGTTTAAAATTTAAAGGTTTGAAAGATTTAGTGGCCCGACCAGCCGGCCAACGCGATATAAGATATGTTGACTTGGTATTGTTTCCTGAAGGGAAGATAAACCGCCAAACAGAAGAATACAACCCCAAGCATTATGAAATCAGAGCGCTGATTGGCTACAATATACCGCCTGAATCTTCTTTGCGTGGCTTGGGAATTACTAATAAAAAAGAAATTGAGTGCATAAAAAAACTTGAAAACTCAAATATAATGGTGTCTTTAAGTCTCCATCGCCATGATTTTA
>MDSZ01127542.1_pt1 | contig 12633 bp, 9 predicted proteins | sample 811201 | NCBI WGS metagenome assembly MDSZ01 (sample SAMN05326647, study PRJNA326480) | marine metagenome | isolation source: seawater | place: Indian Ocean: North | collected 2010
CGTAAGACCAAGCTCATCAATGGTATAGTAAATGGTTAAACGGCACGGAAACGGGTAATAGTCCTTTGAACCATCATAGTTCCAGCTCGCTTTGATACCATTTGGCAGTTGGGCCAATTCAAATTCTTCCCAAGGCGTAAAGCCGTGTAGCGCTGCGCGGTGTTTCTCATCGTTGATGGGCCAATAATATTCTGCTCCTTCGAATGCCATCACCGTCCCTGATGCCATACGCACTGGGAATGGGAACATCACCGCTCCAGCAGCCCACTGTTGCCACTGATCGCCAAAATCGTGGAGCAACTCATTGCCGTTCAGTTCAGCTTGAACGAGGGATGCACCTATCGAGGCGACAGTAATACTACCAAATGAATTGCTGAAGGATTGAAACATTTCTAGTTATCGTGAAAAATGACCGTTCTTAAGTTGCCTTGAACGGGCTTCTTAATGTATAGCTTTTTGGACGATAACGCTTGTGCGCCACTTTGAGGATCATTTTAAGAACAGGTTTGTTCGTGTAGAAGGAAAAGTAGTTTTCTCGGGCCTTAGCGCCGTAGGTACTCTTTATTTCTGTGGCTGTACGTCCTAAATTAATCTCGGCGAACCCACCCTGTATGCCGCGATGAATAACTTCAAACATCAGCAAGCTATACAGTCCATCTGGAGCTTCATCCAAAGCGCCGTAGTGCATTGCACGAAGAACATCTCCGTCCTTTAGGAATCCAATGAAACCGACTATTTGACCATCTTCTTGTGCAGCAAGCACTTGATAAGAATCACCAAACCAATGGCCAAAACCTTCTAGCAGCACAGACAGATTATCTGGCAGTGCAGCCACCTTCGGGGCTAAAGTTGCCTGAAACATTTCGCAGCATTCTTGAAAATCCCGCTCGGAGCTCACGTAATACGTCTCTACACGCTCATTCAAATCCATTGCTTTACGGTACCGAGCGCGGTATTTCTTTTTAAAGCTGGCCACATACTCCTCAACAGTCTCCCATCTATTCTCCACGACCATTAATGGATCACCCTTAAAACTATACCAGTTCCTTTCCGCGACAGGCGCATCGGATGTACCCACAAACAAAGAATAGTCTGGCACTCCCGGGATATTGCGCATTTCCTCGAGTTTCTCCGGAGTGAAGAGGTGCATTCCAGGCAACCAAAAACTCCCTACAACCTGGACTTTCAAAGCCGCTAATGCATTTAACAACTGTAAGCCCCGGCTCTTCAAGAAACTCGAATTGCCTTTTCGAAAATTTGGTGCAGAAAACAACAGGTCTTCACCGGTCTCTGGATGACTCAATATTTTCCCAGGCATTAGGGAAAATTTGGAAGATTTTGGAGGGGTTTGACTCATTGCGCCAAAAATAGATACATTTATGGTAACATACTATATGACCATGTTTAAACCCAACGCCTTTCAACAACAATTGTTTGAGCAGATATTCAGCTCAACCAAAGGCAAGTCAAAGATTACCTCTGACCTTATGGCGGTGTTGGGTTGCTCACGCGCTTCTCTTTACCGCAAACGCACTGGTGCAACGCCACTAACGGCCGATGAAATGGTGAAATTGGCCAATCACTTTTCCATCAGTATTGATGCCCTGCGCTCAAGGCCTGAGGAGAACAGTCAGGTGGTGGTATGTACAACCCTTCCTCCAATCAAGGATTATGGCGACATCGATTTCTATTTGGAAAATACGCGGAAGAATCTTGAATTGGCTCTAACACAACCACACGCTCAGTTGTACTTCACAGCCAAAGAAGTGCCCTTGTACCGTTATATGGACCAGCCTGGATTAAGCGCTTTTCGGTATTACCTGTGGGTGATGGAAAACATGCGTCGTCATGAACGGTTTGATCCGCTTGCCATTCCTCAAGCCTTGATTCACAAAGGGCGAGAACTCACAAGGCTCAGCGAAGGGATTAAAAGCACAGAATTCTGGGTAGCAGGTGCATTCGACAACCTTATTGGTCAAATTCGTTACGTCAGTAACAATTCAAGAATGTCAGACCGCGTAAAAAACCAACTCAAAGAAGAGTTGCACGCTGTACTCGACAAGCTGCTCAAGAACATTTTAAGTGAACAAACCAAAGAAGGAAAGGCTTATCAAATGGTGTTGTGTAACTACCTAACACTTAGCGATGGGGCATTACTTGAGATTGGACCCAACCACAGTGAAGTGATGTTCTCTTATGGATCTATCAACTACATGAAGAGTTCGAATCCATCCATCGTCGAGGCATTCCGCAGAGGACTCCGTTATCATAAACTAGAAGGTCAAACGATCGATGCTTTAGAACAAGCCACTGCACACGAGTTTATTGAAAGTATCCGCAAAAAGGTCAATGCACTTTAATCATTGCGGCAATGTTTGCTGCGCGCTCGCGCATCGCATCCATTGTTTCATTACCAGTTCTGTCGTAGGCTAAGGCAACGGCCATTCTGCGGTACGGTCTAGTAGTAGGCTTTCCGAAAATCTTAAAATCTGACTGGGGCTGTGCTGCGGCCAATTCCATTCCAGAATAAACAGGAACACCCTCTTCTTCTGCGAGCACCACTGCACTTACACCTGGGAATCTGAGTTCTATAGTTGGAATCTTCAAGCCCAAAAGTGCACGGGCGTGCAATTCAAATTCATTAAAATTCTGCGTACCAGCGAGCGTCACCATTCCTGTATCGTGTGGGCGGGGACTCAATTCGGAGAAGTAAACAGCATCGTGACCCAAGAAAAATTCAATACCCCAAATACCAGCACCTCCCAATGCTTCCGTGACCTTCTTAGCCATAGCCTGAGCTTCCTCAAGCTGTGTATCATCCATAGCACAAGGTTGCCAGCTTTCTTGATAATCGCCACGTTCTTGTCGGTGGCCAATCGGTGCACAGAACAAAGTCTCTCCTTCTTTCTGTGTTACCGTTAGTAGAGTAATCTCGGTGTGGAAATCAATAAAACCCTCTACGATGATCTCTTTGAGGTCTCCACGACTTCCTTCCATTGCGTAGTTAAATGCAGCCTCAAGCTCACTAGCATCCTTCACCACGCTTTGTCCTTTACCGGAACTTGACATTAGTGGCTTCACCACACAAGGCAGGCCTATTTCTTTAACAGCAGATTCAAATTCTTCAATGTTTGTCGCATAGGCATAGGGCGCAGTTCTCAATCCCAATTCTTGGGCTGCCAAATCGCGAATTAACTTTCTGTTCATTGTAAAGTTCGCTGCCTTAGCTGAGGGTGTTACCTGGATGCCCTCCCCTTCGAATTCGTACAACTTGTCCGTACGAATACTTTCCACTTCAGGAACAATAATATCGGGACTATGCTTTCGAACTGCTTTTTCTAGAGCATCGCCATCGAGCATAGAAAAAACCTCAAACCCATCGGCAACTTGCATAGCAGGTGCTCCTTCATAAGCATCACAAGCAATGACCGTACATCCGAGTCTTTGCAAGGCAATTACAACTTCTTTTCCAAGCTCCCCAGAGCCCAACATCATTACTTTCTTCATGGTACGACTATTGTGTCTCAAAGGTATTGGTTAATTTTGTCACATGCGTCGCATAGTAACTCTCATATTTACATTGTTTTATGCCCTACTGAGTACTGGGGCACCTACCCTATTGCACTTCTGCGGGCACGAGCAGAATGTGCACCTAAGCGTCGCACACGAAGACCACCATAGCGCACCTTCGTGTTGCCATAGTGAGGTGAAATCGTGCCATGCACCTCAGCCAAAATCACCCGCCTCGGTAGATGAAGAAGATTGCTGTGTAAGCAGTAATGTCCAACTCGACGAGAGCCAATTTGAATCCCAAGAATTTGCACTAATCCTCCATCACGAGGGAGATATGCACGCTTTCGATATTCCAGTGGACCTAGGAAGTACAAACCACACCACACGTGGCCCAGTTCAGAACAATGGACCACCCTTGTATTTAAAGCACCAACAAATCATTGTATACAGTTAAGTATTGATTCTAAGGAAAGCGATTTTAACTATTCAAAACAACACAATGAAAAAATACATCTTAACGCTACTTGCAGTGGTAGCATTCACACTCAACTCAGCTGCACAATCTAAAATGACTGAAACTTCAATTGAGGTAGACGGCCTTTGTGGCATGTGCAAAAAACGTATCGAAAACGCGGCCTACTTGCCAGGGGTTAAAAAAGTAAACTGGGACGTAGAAACGCATCAGCTCGATCTCATTTTTCGCAATGACAAAGTGAGCAAAGAAGAAATCATTGCCTCAATCAACGATGCCGGTCATGATGTTAAAGGCTCCATTGCAACCGATGAGCAATACGCTAATATCCACGGCTGTTGTCGCTTCCGCGATCCTTCCCAACGTGCCTCGCACGGTTTAGGTAAAGCGCTATGCACCGAGGATAAAGAATAAGAAGCATGACTTCTATATTTCTTAGGATAGCCCTTTTGGGGTTATTCCCCTTCGTTCTATGGGGACAGGTGGATACCTCGAGTATTCAATTGTTCGAAACGCTTGATGAAGTATCTGTCGAGCGTGACCCCGGTGTGAGCATTTCCAGTAAATCTATTCTGAGCCAAGAGTTAATTTCAGAAGTGGAGTTGCGCAAAGCAGCATGCTGTGACCTCAGCGAGAGTTTTGAGACCAACGCTTCTATCTCTGCATCGTTTACCGATGCAGTTACGGGTACTCGCCAAATTAAACTTTTGGGATTGGAAGGTCCCTATGCACTTTATACCCGAGGAAACCTGCAAACTATGGGTGGACTTTCCTCAGTTTTAGGATTGGCACTCATTCCTGGTGCCTGGATTCAAAGTATTCAGTTGACCAAAGGTCCGGGTAGTGTGGTCAATGGTGCAGGAGCCATGAGTGGTCAAATCAACTATGAATTAAGACCGAGCTTCACGAAGCAAAAGGCACATTTCAACCTCTTTGCTGGACCAGGTAGGTTTGAGCAAAACGCGATCTATACCTGGCACCAAAGTCCGAAGTGGTCATCAAACGTAATGGTTCACGGCCGCCAACAACTCTTTCGCTGGGACAACAACAACGACGGCTATTTAGACACTCCGCTCTCCCAACATTACTTCGTCCAAAATGCCTGGAAGCACAGCGGAAAAAACAGTGAAGCCCAATTTGGGGTGAAAGCAAGTGCTATTAAAAATATTGGAGGGAGCACGTTATTTGGCATGCCTACCCTGGTTCCTATCTGGTCGCACGAATTACAAACCGAACGCTATGAGCTATGGGCCAAACGCGGTTATTTCCTCGACGGAGGTATCAATCGTAGTATTGGGACACAATTCTCTGCCACATACCAAGATCTTGACAGTTACTTTGACAACCTACAGTTTACCGGAAAAGAGCAACGCCTGTATGGAAACTTGATATTTCAAGACAATTTGTGGGACACGAGGCACACCTTCAAAGGCGGACTGGATTTGAATGCCTTTGCGATTAAACAACAACTCTGGAATAGAGACGGCAGCTACAGCGCAATAGTCGCGGGTGCCTATGGCGAGTATAGTTTTGTCACCTCACCCGACGGCCAAGGATTAAGTATGATTTTAGGGCAGCGTGTGGACGGTTTATACAACGGTAATGACGCTAAATTTTTCTACGTTCCTCGCCTTCATGTCAAATACAACATTGGACCTTGGGCGCTGAGAACGCAAGCGAGCAGATCCTACCGTATTGCCACACTTGGAGCAGAATATATGGGATATATGGCAAACAGTCGCGGATTCAACTTTACAAACCTAGAAACCCCGGAAGGCCTCGATATGCCCATCGAAAAAAGCACCACTTTAGGTGCAGGAGTCACTTGGACTCAAGATGTATTGTACAAGGAACTACAGTGGTATGCCGATGTGTATCTAAATACGTTCGATTCCAAGGTCATCTTTGACTTTGATTATAGCGCAGACTCTGCTATTGTCTCTCTCGTTCAAAATACTGTGAACCGACCCTACGCATTGTCTTATCAAATCGGCGTGCAGTACGAGCTTATCCATAGATTGATGGTCAAGGCGGCTTATCGTTACCAAGAAGCTAAGCAAAGGGATTTAAGTGGAGTAACTATTGGTAATGGACTAGAAGATGTGATTTTGAATGTTCCGCATTTGATTTATCTCGGAACCAGCTATTCTGCTCGCAATGGTGTAGGACTTGAAATCAACGCTACCTACAACAGCTCACAGCGTCTGCCAGATATCGGATATGCGAAGAGGAGCCCTTCATTCACTATGCTTGGCTTCCAAATTAGCAAAGAAGGCCGCAAGTTTGGCCAAGTATATGTCGGACTTCAAAATGCCCTAAACGTTCGCCAATTAGACCCAGTTCTGGGAGGAGATTTACCCTTTCAGGACAGATTCGACGCTTCCATCGTTTGGGGACCTATCATGGGACGCCAGCTTTATGCTGGCTGGCGTTATGACCTACGAACTAAATAAAAGAAAGGCGCCCCGCTGGGGCGCCTTTCTTTTATTAAAATTTGCGCTTACGCACTATTACGCGAGGCATTGATGTTTCCATACAACGAGCGTACTACTAGCTTTTCAAGTATAGCTTTTTCCTGATCACTACAATCACAGTCTCTAAGCGTGATAAGCGCATATTGCTGAATGACGAGTAGCGATAGTACAATGTTCTCGCGCAAGGCGATAGAGGCTTTAATACCAGGGTTGTTTGACAACAACTCTGGCTGGCCACTGATCTTCAGCACCCACTGCTGCGTGCGCTCGAATTCCTCGTTCATGGAAGACCAAAAGCTACCAAACTTTGGATCATCTGCCATGTAGGAGGTCAGCGGGAAGAATGTCTTACACATACTTTGCATAGAATTCTCAACGAGTGTTCTAAAGAACTTCGACTTCTTGTACAGCGCCTCAACCTCGTGCAGCTTACCTTCAGATGCCAATTGCTCAATGGCTTGACCCAAGCCGTAGAATCCAGGAATATTCATCTTCAGTTGCGACCAAGCACCTACAAATGGAATGGCGCGAAGGTCATCCAATTCCAATTTCTTGGCTTTACCACGCTTTGAAGGACGGGAGCCAATATTGGCCATTCCGTAAAACTTCAATGGGCTCATTTCCTCGAGGAATTCCGTAAACAGTGGATTTTCTTTCAGCGCAGTATAACTCTTCAAACTGATATCACTCAACTGTTCTAAAAGTTGACGTTCCGCCGGTTGCAACAGTTTGGTATCATCCTCCAACAAGAGGTTTTCTAAACCTGCGGTAATCAACTGCTCCATGTTGAACTGGGCACTTTCTGGCGTACCAAAGTTGCTTGAAATCGTCTGCCCTTGAACTGTCAGCTGGATTTCAGAGGAAGCAATGTTCTTGCCTAGCGAAGCATAGAAATTGTGGGTATTACCCCCGCCACGTGCAGGTGGTCCCCCACGGCCGTCAAAGAAGAGTACATCTATATCGTTCTGTTTAGATACACGGGTGAGGTTCTCCTTCGCTCGGTAGATGTTCCAGTTGGCAGACATATAACCACCGTCTTTCGTACCGTCGGAGAATCCGAGCATAATGGTCTGCTTGTTTCCTCTACGCTGCAAATGGGCGCGGTAGTTTTCATCAGAATACAAGGTGTTCATGGATGCTCCCGCACCTACCAAATCATCAATAGTTTCAAAAAGTGGAACTACGTCCACGGTTACCTTCTCAGAACCGAAGGCAGTCCAGCGGGCTAAGGCGAATACGCGTGCCACATCCATAGCACCTCTACAGTTTGAAATGATATACCTGTGGGCACCTTTTGGGCCATTGGACGCTTGAATGGCGCGAATGGTCTTAAAACTCTGTAATGTATCATCAATGCGATCATCTCCGGTGAGTGTTCCGTCCCATATGGCATTCATCTTAAAGAGCTCTTCTGGGGTTTCTGGCTCTTGAAGACCTAACTGATCGAGCAGCGCATCGAAAGCACGCTTAATTTCTCGGCTGTCTTGGCGAATATCGATGCTTGCAAAGTGCGATCCGAACAAAGCCACGCGATCGAGCAATTCCTCGACCAATTCTACAAAGATGCTGTCGTGTTTTTGAATCAAATCTGAACGAACTCCGCGCAGGGCTTCCCGGAACGAAATAAAGTCCCAATCCTCCTGGTGTCGAATGCAACGAAGTACTTGCTTTTCAATTGCCATGAGGTCTTCATAGACACCGTCGAAGGAAATTCTACGACGAAGACTTCTGAGATCTTGGTAGTAGCATTGCAGCAATACACTTCTCAATCGATCGGCGACTTTCTTTGTAGTTTCTATACTTACATAAGGGTTGCCGTCACGGTCGCCACCCGGCCAGAAGCCAAGGTTGATAAGATTCAGTGTGCCGTCCCAATCTGGGAGGCTTCTACGCATTTCAGCGGTGATGTCTCCGGCACTCTTGTAAAATACATTTTGCAAGTACCATATGAGGTTTATAGCCTCGTCGTAAGGAGTTGGCTTTTTCTTTTGGAAAAACGGTGTCTTACCAAGCTGCTTGAGGTACATGCGAATGGACGACAAATCGTTTTTCTGGATGGCGTCAGTTAAATCGGTAATGATGGCAAGAACTCGACCCGGGTAAAACTGTGTAGGGTGTGCTGTAAGTACAGGACGTATTGAGAACTCTTGCAATCTATTCTTGAGTTCGTCGAGATTACCAGTGCGTTCGGTGCGCATCATCAACTCACTTAGGGACCCTTTTCCACTCAAGTTATTGAGCTTCCCGTAGGCAGCATCCTCGAGGGCATCCACCAACACTACTTGACGTTCGACATATTGCAAAACTTTGAACAAGAAGTTGTGTCTGCTCTGTAAATCTTCGCCTTCTTTGAACTCGTCAAAGAATTGCTCTATGATGTCCTTTGGGCTGTGGCCTTCCGCTAATCGGTTCAAGCAGTACTCGTTGAGGATTGGGATAAACATCCCCGTATTACGTATACCGTCTAAGGGCAAAGTGAGAAAGAGACTGTTGTAGAGCTGGAACTTCAGTCCTACTTGATTCTCATAATTCGCGGCACTTAACGCGAGATTTTCCTGTGTTTCCATACTTATGGTATTCTGACTCCTGTAGAAGCTTGGTAAATGCTATACCATTGCTGGCGGTCTAGCTTGATGCTCAAGGCTTCTTTACTTTTTACGAGGTGGTCTTCTTTCGTGGTTCCTATGACAGGTAATATTCCAGCAGGATGCTGCATGAGCCAAGCCAAAGCAATGACTTGTGGTGTTGTTCCAAATTCGTCCGCCCACTTCTTCAACTCTTCAACCAAAGCTGCAGGCAAATCTCCGCCACCGAGCGGCGACCAAGCCATAGGGACAATGCCGTCTTTTGTGCATTGGTCGAGAGTTCCGTCCGAAAAGGCCTGAAGCGCTTTTACAGAAATTTCTAGTTGATGGGTTCCTACGGGGACACTTTCACTGAGCATTTCAATTTGGCTTTTCGTGAAATTACTCACACCAAAACTGCGCACTTTTCCACTGCGGTACAATAGCTCAAAGGCCTCGCCAATCTCGTCTGGATTCATTAGAAAATCTGGACGATGAAGGAGCAAGACATCGATATAATCGGTGCCTAGTTGTCTCAGACTGTCCTCTGCACTTTGCAATATGTGCTCTTTAGAACTGTCGTATGCCTTAATGTAATGTTGTGGCTTATTATCACAAACGCGAAGGATACCGCATTTGGTGACGATTTCCATTTGCTCGCGGAGTTCAGGATGGCTTTTTAATACTTCGCCAAACTCGGTTTCCGTTGTGTGATCTCCGTAGATGTCTGCATGGTCGAAGGTGGTAAAGCCTAATTGTAGGCTTTTCTCAATCATTCGCTGATAATCCGATGTCTTGAAATTCGCATCCCAAATGCCCCAACGCATGGTACCAACAACAATGTCACTCATCCAAGGAGTACTGTACATAGCAAAAGTGTTAGGGGTGCAACTTAGTAAAAACCCATTACTTGACCTTAATTACTTTGAGCCATTTTCTCCCCGTTTTACGTAGCTCTACAGCTTCCATGGTATGGGTCGGTCTGCCTAAAATATCAAAATGGGCATCCAGTGAGATTGTATCTGCATGCGGCTCCGTAAAAGTGCCGAGCAGCTCATCTTCAAAATAAAACTGTTGGCCAGGACAAATATCTGGATGGTCTGCACCGAGCCAATAAACCTTGTGTGGACCTCTTCCCACTAATGTCAGTGGTTTATTACTGGCATAGAGATTCGGTGGAAAGAAGAACCAACCTTGAGCTCCAGTAGATTTCAGAGTACCCTCCCCAACCAGATAGATGGGATAATGGGAGCTTTTTGGCATATGGTTAACCACCAAAGGCATACCTGATTTGAGCAAGGTCAGTTGCGGGGCTAATGAAGTACCCGTAAAAGCCTGGTCACAACACGGCATATAGGTACTCTTAAATGCACTATCAATAAAAAGACTGGCTTGGTAAACAGCCGAATATTTGCCCGTGGTTTTCCATTCGAAATGAACGGTATCGGCATGTATTGAAAGCGGCGCAACTGAAGATGAAGCGGGCCGATTCTGCAGCGCTAACTCAAAAGAAATTGAATCTTCAGGCCAAGAAGCTCTGGTAAATCGATCATTTTCGACCCAACTAAAATCAGAAGTATCGATACTTTCTAGTTCCCGTTGTACAGTTGTGGACAACGTAAAGTTTTCAACACTGTGAGATGTAAATAGCTGTTTTTCAGCTTTTAACGATACGTTTTGAACGAGAAAAACAGCTGTGACGATTGTTGGGCGCCATAAAATAGGCCCTAGAAAAGGAGTGCGTTTCATAATGAAGGGGTTTAGGTTAATAAAACTGCTCCTTAATAAGTTAGTCTACGGGGATAAAAGAGCCTACTTTTGCAGCGAAAATCACAACCCTCATGAATTTGAGAAATATTGCAATTATTGCACACGTCGATCACGGTAAGACTACCCTGGTAGATAACATGTTACACACGGCAAAACTGTTCCGTGACAACCAGCAAGTAGACGACCTTCTGCTCGATAATAATGATCTTGAGCGCGAGCGCGGGATTACCATTTTGTCGAAGAATGTGAGCATTCGTTGGAAGGATACCAAAATCAACATCATCGATACCCCGGGCCACAGTGACTTCGGTGGTGAAGTTGAGCGTGTCTTGAATATGGCGGACGGTGTGATTCTTTTGGTAGATGCCTTTGAGGGCCCTATGCCCCAGACGCGTTTCGTATTGCAAAAAGCACTAGCACTAGGTAAAGTGCCTATTGTAGTCATCAATAAAGTGGATAAGCCAAACTGTACGCCAGATTTGGTACACGATCAGGTTTTTGAATTGTTCTTTAACCTCGATGCAACAGAAGAGCAGTTGGACTTCACTACAGTGTATGGATCGGGTAAAGAAAAATGGATGGGTCCGGATTGGGAAAATCCAACCGAAGACATCACCTACCTTTTAGATACTATTGTGGAAACCATCCCAGCTCCAGAGGTATCTGAAGGTAGCTTGCAGATGCAGATCACTTCGCTTGACTTTAGCTCGTTCACTGGACGTATCGCCATTGGTCGTGTGACTCGCGGTCAAGTGAAAGAAAATATGCCTGTTGCCCTTTGCTTGCGCGACGGCAGTGTTAAGAAAGCACGCATTAAGGAGTTGATGGCCTTCGAAGGTCTCGGAAAGACGAAGATCAAAGAAGCCAAAGCTGGTGAGATCGTAGCGGTTAATGGTATTGAAGGGTTTGAGATTGGTGATACCATCGCTGATGCTGAGAATCCGGAGTCGCTTCCTCACATGGAGATTGACAAACCAACCATGAGCATGTTGTTCTCGATCAACAACTCGCCGTTCTTTGGTAAGGAAGGAAAGCACGTAACCTCTCAGAAGATTCGTGAGCGCTTGATGCAGGAGATTGAGAAAAATCTTGCATTGCGTGTTGAGGAGACAGGGTCAGCGGACCAATTCATCGTTCACGGTCGTGGTATCCTTCACCTAGGGATTTTGATTGAAACCATGCGTCGCGAGGGCTATGAATTACAGCTCGGTATGCCGCAGGTGATCTTCAAAGAAATTGACGGTGTAAAGCACGAGCCTATCGAAGAGTTGACCGTAGACGTACCTGAAGAAACTGCAGGTAAGGTGATTGAATTGGTGACTAAAAGAAAAGGTGAACTTCTCGTGATGGAGCCGAAGAGCGACCTTACTCGCCTAGAGTTTGAGATCCCTTCACGCGGTATCATGGGCCTTAGAAATAATGTTCTAACAGCAACCTCTGGGGAAGCCATTATGGCCCATCGCCTCAAGGAATACCAACCGTACAAAGGGAATATGGAACGTCGTATCTCAGGGGTATTGATTGCAAAAGAAGCCGGTAAAGCTTCGGCATACTCGCTAGACAAACTTCAAGACCGCGGCAAATTCTTCATCGAACCCGCTGATGAAATCTACGGTGGTCAAGTCATTGGTGAGCAAAACAAGCCGGGCGACCTTGTCGTGAATCCGTGTGTAAGCAAGCAGCTCAACAACATGCGTGCTGCCGGTAAGGACGACAATACCGCCCTAGCGACGCCGATTAAATTCTCTTTGGAGGAAGCCATGGAATACATCGGCCCAGACGAATACGTAGAGGTAACGCCTGAGAGCATTCGATTGAGAAAAATCTTATTGAACGAGCA
>MDSZ01012107.1_pt1 | contig 12631 bp, 14 predicted proteins | sample 811201 | NCBI WGS metagenome assembly MDSZ01 (sample SAMN05326647, study PRJNA326480) | marine metagenome | isolation source: seawater | place: Indian Ocean: North | collected 2010
AATCGAACTCTCACTTCTTACGAAACACGATTTTGAGTCGTGCGCGTCTACCAGTTCCGCCATTCGCCCCTATTTACATAAATAATTAGCATAAATTTAAATAGTATAAGAACTCAAATTGTATTAAAACCAAAAAATGTTTAAAGAATTGTACTATAAATCTTTGAAATTGGCCGGCCATAAAAGTTCTAAGTTTTTTTTAGGTTTTATCTCATTTATAGAGAGTTTTATTTTTCCAATTCCACCAGATGTTTTAATAATTCCGATGACAATAGCGAAACGTAAGGAATGGTTTAAAATTGCTATGATTGCAACCATATTTTCAGTAATAGGTGCGTGCTTGGGCTATTTTATAGGTTATATTTTTTTTAGCGAAATAGGCATAAAAATTTTTGAACTCTATGGAGTTGATAATGTATCTTTTCTAAAAGATAAAGTTTCATCTGAGGGTGGGATAATTGCTTGGATGACACTATTAGCAATTGCTGGTTTCACTCCTGTACCTTTTAAGCTATTGACAATAACAAGCGGTTTTGTTCACTTTAACCTAGTATATTTTATTATAATTTCATTTTTAACTAGAGGGTCTAGATTTTTTATTATTGCCTTTTTAATTGGTAATTTTGGACCTACAATGAAAAAAATTATTGAAAAAAAAATATTAAGAGTATCGATTATTGTTGGTTTAATTTTAGTAATATTTGCTTTTTTTGTATATAATTTTCTATCTAAGTTTATCGGTTAAAAATGTTTAAAATTTTAAATGTCAAAAAGTATTTTTTGTTAATTTTTTTTATAAGTATTTTTTCACTTATTTATGCAATTTATGTCGAATTTATTCTGAGCCACAAACCTTGTAAGCTTTGTATTTATCAAAGAATTCCATATGTAATTGCAATTTTTATTTGTTTTTTTGGTTTGGCTTTAAAAAATAAACTTTTTTGGTTATCTTTTTTAACCCTAACTTTTGCTTTTAGTGCTTTAATATCAGGATACCATGTAGGTATTGAAAATAGTATTTTTATGGAATTTTCTGGATGTAGTAATACTAATACCGGTCTGATTAATAAAAAAGATATACTTGAATCTTTAAAAAATATTATTCCAAGTTGTAAAGAAGTTAATTTTAAAATCTTAGGTTTATCACTTGCGACTATAAATTTGTTAATGTCTATTGTTATAACTTTTATTACTGCTAGATTATATTTATATGAAAAAAACAGATCCAATTAAAGTTGAAGAATTTATCAGGGTAGATCACGCCGGAGAGCGAGGTGCGATAAAAATATATGAAGGTCAATTATTGGCGTTGAACACACTTAAAAAAGATGAAAGTTTAAAAAAAACTATTGAAGAAATGAAAGTGCACGAAAAAGAACATAGTGATTACTTTGAGAATGAAATAAAAAAAAGAAATATTAAACCGACTAAATTTTTGCCACTTTGGGATCTTTTAGGAGTTGGACTTGGCTTTGGATCTACGATTCTTGGAAAGAAAGCAGCAATGCTATGTACTGCTTCAGTAGAGGAGGTGATTGATGAACATTATAAAGACCAAATAAATCAACTAGGATCTGATGAAAACGATTTAAAGGAAAAAATAAAAAAATTTAGACAAGATGAAATTCATCATAAAGATATAGCTTATGAAGAAGGTGCAACAAAAAAAGGGATTTATTCTGTTTTAGATAAAGTAATTAAAACTGGATCTAAAATAGCAATAAAAATATCAGAAAAAATATAACTAAGGTTCTAATTCAACATCCCAATACAAATAGTCCATCCAACTTTCATGAAGAAAATTTGGAGGAAAATTTCTACCGTTTTTATGTAAATCTTCAGTCGTTGGTTGGAAAGGTTTGTTATTGAGTTTCATGCCTGAACGCGACAGTAAACGTCCTCCTTTTTTAACATTGCAACTTGAACAAGCTGTCACAACATTATCCCAATTTGTTTTACCTCCTTTTGATCTTGGAAGTAAGTGGTCAAATGTCAGTTCATGTTTGCTTCCACAATATTGACATGAAAATTTATCTCTCAAAAAAACATTGAACCGTGTAAAATTTGGGTTTGATTGTGGTTTTATATAATTTTTTAATGCAATAACACTTGGAAGCTTCATATAGAAAGATGGACTTCTGATAACACGGTCATAATTACTAACTATAGTAACTCTGTCTAAAAAAACAGATTTTATAGAATCTTGCCAACTCCACAAGGACAGTGGATAGTAACTTAATGGTCTATAGTCAGCATTTAGTACCAACGCTGGACACTTTTCTAAAGAGGTGTTGTTATCATTTAAAATCATAACTTAGACTAACTTAATTTATTTTATTTTTCAATAGGACTAAATATTAATTAAATTTTTATCTCTATAACATATTTTTTTTAATAAAAGTTAAAGCTAAACTTGAAGCCTCGACAGAAATATGGTGACCACATCCTTTTATCATATTAGTTTCTACATAAATATTATTTCTTACCAAAAAATCTTTAGCTTCTAATAGGCTAGTTGGTGAAACTACTTCGTCAGCATCACCATGAACAAGAAGAAATTTAGTATTAGATTTTTTTCTTTTTTGTAAATCTTCTTTATCAATTATTTTTCCTGAAAAACCAACAATGCAGGCATAATTTTCATCGCTTGTTAAGCCTAAATTAATTGACATCATGCAGCCTTGACTAAATCCTACTAGACAAATTTTTGATGCATCTAAATTAAAATTATTTTTTACCTCATCAATAAATTTAAGTATTTTCTTCTCCCCCTTTAAAGCCTCATCAATTATAAAGGAGGGATCATTATTCATTAAATCAAACCATTGAAAACCAATTGGGTTTATTGCACATCTTTCATGAGCATCTGGACATAAAAAAAGTGTATTTGGTAAAAATCTTCTCCAATTTAGTGTCAAAGTACTTATATCTTTACCATCACCTCCATAACCATGAAGTAAAATTATGGCATTTTTAATTGTATAGTTTTTTCCTGGTTTTATTTCTTCAGTATTTAGAGAAAATTCCATAAGTATATTTGTTTACATTCAAAAATTTTAATATTAAAAAATTCATACGAAACGAGTATATTTAAATATCATGGTAAAAAATAAAAACAACCAAACAGTATGGAAAACAAGAATTAATAAAGAGAGCTCTGCTTTGTTTCAAAGGGTTGGAAGCTCTTTAGAAATTGACAAAAATCTTTATAAACAAGACATTCAAGGATCTATAGCGCATGTTGAAATGCTTTTTAGACAAAAAATAATATCATTTAAAGTAAAAAATAAAATAATTTATGGATTAAATAAAATTGAAAATGAAATCAAAAAAAAGAAATTTATTTTTGATAAAAAGTACGAGGATATTCATATGAATATAGAAAAAAGATTATTCGAAATTATTGGTGATGATGCAGGCTATATACATATAGCAAGATCTAGAAATGATCAAGTTATTACAGATTTTAAACTTTGGATAATATCTGCAAATAAAGAGATAGATAAAAAATTAGATAATCTCATTGAAACAATTCTTAAAATTGCACAAAAAAATATAAAAACAATTATGCCAGGATTTACTCATTTAAAAAACGCTCAACCAGTTTCTTTTGCTCACTATATGCTAGCTTATGTTGAGATGTTTATTAGAGATAAGTCAAGATTTAGAGATAATCTAAAAAATTTATATGAGAATCCTTTAGGTGTAGCAGCCCTTGTGGGTACATCTTTTAATATTGATAGAAATTTTACTACCAAAAAATTGGGATTTAAAAAACCAACAAATAATTCAATTGATACTGTTTCGGATAGAGATTTCGTTCTTGATTTTTTATTTAGTACCTCAGTTTGTTCTTTGCATATTTCTAGAATAGCAGAAGAACTAATAATATGGAATTCTGATGGTTTTGGGCTAATTAATCTTTCAGATAGGGTTGTGACTGGATCATCTATAATGCCTCAAAAAAAAAATCCAGATTTACTTGAATACCTAAGAGGCAAATCTGGAAATTCTTTTGGAAATTTGTTTTCGATGCTCACAATTTTGAAGGGATTACCACTTTCTTATTTTAAAGATCTTCAAGATGATAAGGAAATTGTTTTAAAAAGTAATTATAACCTGAATAATTGTATTTCTATTTTAAATGAAGTTTTAAATAATTTTAGTCCAAATAAAAAAAAAATGCTAGCACTTGCACAAGAAGGTTATACAACTGCAACTGATTTAGCTGATTATCTTGTTCGAAATCATGGTATGTCTTTTAGAACATCGTATAAAATTACAGCTTCAATCGTAAATTTAGCAGAAAAAAAAAGAAAAAAACTTCATCAATTAGATTTAGCAGATATTAAAAAGATGGTACCTATGGTAACATCAGACGTTTTAAAAGTTTTTGACCTAAATTATTCAATAAATTCAAAAAAATCATTTGGTGGAACTTCTTTTGTAAATATAAAAAAAATGATAACTAAATATAAAAAAATTAAATGATAAAAAAATTAACTTTAATCCTATTCTGTATTTTGCTTTTGTGTTCTTGTGGTAAAAAAGGAGACCCTGAATATAAAGCAAAAATAAACAAATCTATTACTGCAAATATATAATGAAATATATTGGTAAAAATTTTTCTATTGAAAATATAAAAGTTAGAAATTTAGCAAAAAAATATAAAACTCCCTTATATTGCTATTCATATAAAAAGTTGAGAGAAAATATTATTAATTTTAAAAAAAACTTCAAAAATCTAAATCCAATTATTTGCTTTGCTGTAAAGGCAAATACAAATTTAAAATTATTAAAAGAAATAAATAAACTAAACCTTGGTGCAGATGTAGTTTCAGTAGGTGAGTTAATAAAAGCCTTAAAAGCTGGAATAAAACCTAAAAAAATTGTTTTTTCAGGCGTTGGAAAAACATCGGAAGAACTGAGTTTTGCAATAGATAAAAAAATATTATTAATAAATACAGAATCAAAAAGTGAAATATTAGAAATAGAAAAAATAGCAAAATTAAAAAAAAAAACTGTCGATATTGGAATAAGACTTAATCCAAATACTGATGCAAAGACACTGAGTCAAATTTCTACAGGAAAAAAACAAGATAAGTTTGGAGTACCAGAAAAACATTTCATTGAACTGTTAAAATATTTAAAAAATTCCAAATATTTAAAAGTAAAATGCTTAAGTGTCCACATTGGTAGTCAAATCTTAGACAATCAACCTTATGAAAAAATGTTGAATGTTGTAGATAGAATTATAAAAAAAACAAAATATAAATTTCAGTTTATTGATTTAGGTGGTGGTATGGGAATCGCTTATGGAAATGAAAAAAAACAATTGAATTATAAAAAATATGCTTTTGCTATAAAGAAAATTATAAAAAAACATGATGCAAAAATTATATTTGAACCAGGAAGATCAATTATCGGTAATACGGGTGTGCTTATTTCAAAAATTATTTATATTAAGAAAACATCAAGTAAAAATTTTTTAATTTTAGATGCAGCAATGAATGATTTAATGAGACCAGCTTTATATGGAGCTAAGCACAGAATTATACCAGAAAGAAAAAGTAATAAATTTGTTAATAAAATTTGTGAATTTGTAGGACCAGTTTGCGAAAGTACGGATAAATTTCTTACAATGAAAAAATTTCATAAAGTTAATGAAAAAGATCTAGTTATAATTTCTGATGTTGGGGCCTATGGCATGTCGTTAAGCTCTAATTATAACGAAAGATTAAAACCTATGGAAATTTTAATTAAAAGATCAAAAATAAATATAATTAGAAAAAGACAAAAGCATAGTGATTTAATTTAGCTTTTTGACTTAAATGATAAAGAATTTTTTATTTTTAATTTTTTTTTATACAGGAATTATTTTAATTTCTATTATTTTCTTACCCTCTTTCTTTTTACCACAAAAAGTAGTTTTGCTTGGTGGAAAATTAATGGGTTACTGGGTAAGTTTTTGTTTAAAAATTTTTTTATCAACAAAAATCGTTATTAAAGGTCATGAAAATTTAATATCTAATGAAAAGTTTTTTATTGCATCTTCTCATCAATCAATTTTCGAAACCTTTTTCTTGCAAACTATTTTTAATTCACCAATTTTTATTTTAAAAAAAGAATTGTTAAAGATTCCAGTGTTTGGTTGGTATTTGATAAAGATTGGTTCAATTTCCATAGATAGAGGCAAAACGACTAAAGAAAATTTAAATTTTTTTGAAAAAATCTCAAATTCAATCAAAAAATCAGATAGACCTTTGATAATTTTTCCTCAAGGTACCAGGCTACTTCCAAATGAAAGATCTGCATTTAAAAAAGGCGCAAGTAGAATTTATGATGAGTTAAATATAAAATGTCAGCCAGTGGCAATTAACTCTGGAAATGTGTGGCCTAAAAAAGGTATGTTAAAAAAAAACCTTTCAATAACAATATCAATTTTAAAACCAATTAACCCTGGAAAGAATAAAGAAGTTTTTTTAGAAGAACTACAAAATGAAATCTACAAAGAATTAGATTTGTTAAATTAGCCCTTCATTGGCATAATAACATAAATACTATCAAAGTCAGAAGGATCTTTAATTAAAGCAGGCGATCCAGAGTCATTAAAAAATATTTCAATTCTGTTCCCGTCTAATTGAGAAGCTACATCAATTAAATATTTAGAATTAAAACTTATATCTAAATCATGATCAAATTTAACACTTAAACTTTCCTTGCCATCTCCACTATTAGTATTGTTAACAGATAAATTCAAAACATCTTTATTTAAGTTAAATTTAACTCCATCTTTTTTATCTAAAGAAACAGATGCAACCCTATCAACAGAATCTAAAAATAATTTTAAATCAACATCTAATTTCTTTTGGTTATTTTTTGGAATTACCTGTACATAATTAGGAAATTTACCATCAATTAATTTTGATATTAATATACTATTATTTAGTTGAAATTTTATTTTTGATTTAATATTAGAAATTTTTACTTCTCCATCATAGTCTTCTAGCAAGGAGCATAACTGAAAGATAGTTTTTTTAGGTAAAATAATAGGATCAAAATCGACCTTTTCTAGCAATCTGAGTTTTGATATAGACATTCTGTGACTATCAGTTGCAGCAGCAGTTAAAAAAACTTTATCTTCTAACTGCGTTTGGTGCAAAAAAATACCACTTAAATAATGTCTTGTTTCATCATTTGAAATTGAAAATTTACATTTATTTAACAATTTTAATAACTGTTTTGATTTAACTATAAATTCATTTTGATTGAAGTTCTCATCAGTTACTGGAAATTCTGACGAATTTATACAATTTAGATTAAAAATAGATTTTTCGGATTCTACATGTAATCTATTTTCACTGCTTAAAGATAAATTAATTTTTTTTCCACTAGAAAACTTTCTGACAATATCATACATTATTGATGAGGTTGTTGTAGTTTTGCCTTCTTCTAGAATTTCAACATTTTCTATTTGGTGAATAAATATTAGATCTAAATCGGTAGCAGTTATAGTCAGTTTTGAGTTACCAGTTTCTAAAAGAATATTTGATAAAATTGGCAAGGTGCTTCTTTTTTCAATAACACCTTGGCAATAATTTAATGATTTTTGCAAGTCTTGCTGGTTTACATTAAATTTCATTATTTTTATTGTACAAAATTTTATTTTTTAGAGTATCTATGCTTGAACTTAGCTCTAAGTCATTTTTTTTTAATTTTTCAATAGTTTTTACAGAATGAATAATTGTTGTATGGTCTCTGTTTGAAAACTCTCTTCCTATTTCTGGCAATGATTTAGAAGTTAAAATTTTTGTTAAATAGATTGCTGTTTGTCTTGGTCTTACAAGATATCTTGATCTTCTTGAAGATAACATCTCATTTTTGCTTATTTTGAAATGTTTACACACAAGTGACTGTATTTGATCTATAGTCACATTATTTTCTGAAACATTTAGTAAATCTTTTAAGATAACTTTTACCTCTGACAAACTTGGCTCTTTGTTATAAATTCTTGAAAATGATAGAATTCTATTAATTGCACCAACAATTTCTCTAATGCTAGTTTTTATCTCAGTGCTTATAAGTTGTTTAGTTTCTTGAGATATCTTTATTTGATTTGAGTTTAAAATGCTCAATTGATCAATTTTTGTCTCTACTATTTTATATCTTAGTTCAAAATCTGGTTTTTGAATATCAACAACCAGCCCCCCTGAAAACCTGGATTTTATTCTTTCTTGAATTCTTGATAGTTTATTTGGTGACCTGTCGGCTGAAATGATTACTTGAGACCCCTTTTCCATAAGAATGTTAAAAGTATGAAAAAATTCCTCCTGCATTGCCTCTTTCCCATTCATGAATTGAATATCATCAACAATCAAAACATCAGTATTTCTAAAATGGTCTTTAAATTTTACCATATCGTTTGATTTTATTGATTTTACAAATTGGTACATAAATCTTTCCGCTGAAATAAACATTATTTTTTTAGTATTTCTTAACTCAAGACCTATTGCATTTAACAAATGAGTTTTACCCATCCCAACCCCGCCATAAATGTATAGAGGATTATAATTGGAAAAATTTTTGGATACTTTTTTTGAAGCTTCAAAAGCTAGTTTATTACTTTCACCAATAATGAAATTATCAAAATTTTTATTTTGATCTATTCTATTATATTGTAAAAAACTATCATTTATAAAGGAAACATTTTCTTTTGAATTTTTAAAGTTATTTTTATTTTCCTGTTCCTGGTCTGATCTTTCTTCAACCTTTAATTCAATTCTTAAAATATTACTGTTATATTCCTTAATTATTTTAAGAATTTCATCTATATACCTTGAGGTAATCCAATCTCTTATGAATCTTGTTGGAACTGATAACAAAATATAATTTTTTAGCTCTTCTACAAAAATTATTTTTCTTAACCAGCTTTCAAAAATATCTTTACCAAAATTATCTTTCATTTTAAGCTGAATTTCTTTCCAATCAATTTTATTTTGAGAAATGTCAGAGGTGTTTTTTGATAAATTATTTTTGTTCATTGAATTTTTTGAATGAAACTCACTTAAAACCAAAATCAAAATTATGCAATAAAATATTTTTAAAATATAAAATAAAATAAAATCTGTAAGTGCATTTAATCGAGTCTCAACTCTACGATGTAAGTTTTATTTTTTAAAATAAAATCAGAAGTGGAAAAAAAAATTTATTTAAAAAATTAAAAAAACTTGACATCTATATGTGGTAAATTTTTACACAATTAAATTTATATTTAGTATAAATACTTTAAGTTGCGTAATTTAACCTAAATAATATCAACTTGAAGTAGTTAGATTTTAAAGAGAAGAAATTTTTTTTGCTAATCTAGACATATTTCTAGATGCTTTTTGTTTTTTTATAATTCCTGTTTTGGCAACTTTCATTAGCTCTGAATTCAACTTAGGTAAGAACTTTAAAGCTTCCTTTTTCTTTTTCGATTCAATTAAAAAGTTCATTTTCTTAATTGCATTTCTATATTTACCTTTTCTGGCTTTGTTTACTTCAGTTTGACGTGCAATTCTTCTAATTGTTTTAATAGCTGATTTAGTGTTTGCCATAAGCGCTGTGGTATATCCTGAGAATTAAATATGGTCAATAAAATAATTTCTTATTTTTGACATTGATTACAAAAAAAAGTTGACCTGTTATTTAGAAATATTTTTTTAATTAATCCTTTACATTGTTTTCTATAACATTTTAAATTTTCTCTATTATAAACTCTAAATTCGTTTTGGAATTCTCCTTTAATACCTAATGTATTTTTGAAATCTCTTATACTAGATCCACCTTTTTTAATTGAGTCTTGAAGAACATATCTGGAAGAATATATTAATTTTTTACATTTCTCTTTTGATAAATTTTTTCCTTTTTGAGACGGGGATATCCGAGAAAGATATAATATTTCACTTGCATAAATATTACCTATTCCAGATACAAACTTTTGATCAAGTAAAAAATTTTTAATATTTTTATTTTTGCCCTTTAAGTAATTTTTAATATACTTAAAATTAAATTTTTCACTAAAGGGCTCTGGTCCTAAATCTTTGAAAAATTCATACAGCCTCTTTTTTCCAATAATAATTTTAAAAAAACCAAAACGTCTCGGGTCATTATAAACCATTCGAAGTTTGTTAAAATGAATTTCAATATGATTATGTTTTTTTGGAAAAGTTTGCAAACTATAAAAACTTGTATTTGTATTTAAATTTTTTTTTCCTTTTTCTATTAAATGAATAGTTCCCGACATCCCTAAATGTATAATGCAATATAAATTTTTATCAAAATCAATAATTATATATTTGGATAATCTTGATATTTTTTTTATTTTTTTTCTAATTAAAAATTTTTCAAAATTTTGACCTATTCTTATCCTTAAATTTCTATTTCTTATTATTATTTTCTGAATTTTTTTGAATTTAATCTTTTTATTCAGCGACTGTTTAACTATTTCTACTTCTGGTAATTCTGGCATTTCACATTATATTAATATTCATAAAAAATTAATTAATATGCAACAATATCTTCAAAACAAAAAAGGACTAGTTGAAAAGGTCTTCAATAAAGTATTTGATAAATACGATTTAATGAATGATTTTATGTCGCTAGGAGCTCATAGAGCTTGGAAAAAAGATTTAATTTTGTCGATGAACCCCTCAAAAGGAAAAAGAATTATTGACGTAGCTTGTGGAACAGGGGACATTGGAAAACTTTATATTAAAGCCACAGGCAGGGATGAAGAAATTTTTTGTGTAGATCCAAATTCAGGAATGATCAAAAATGGTAAAAAAAAATTGAAAAATTTCAAAAAAATAAAATGGGTTTTAGCTTCTGCAGAAAATTTACCAGTAAAAGATAATTTTTTTGATTATTATACCATTAGCTTTGGTCTAAGAAATACTAAGAATTTAAATAAAGCACTTTCGGAAGCGTATCGAGTTTTAAAGCCTGGAGGGCGTTTTTTATGTTTAGAATTTGCAAAAGTACAAAATCAAAAATTAAGTTTTTTTTACGAAAAATATACAAAAATAATTCCAAAAATTGGAAAAATAATCGTAGGAGATGAAAAACCTTACGAGTATCTTATTGAAAGTATTCAGGAATTTTTAAACCAAGATCAATTAATTGATCTTATGAAAAAAAACAACTTTGAAAAATGTAGTTATAGAAATTTATCAGGTGGAATAGTTGCTATACATTCTGGATGGAAAATAAAATGATAAGAAGATTATTGATATTGTTTAAGATAGGTAGAAAATTAGCTCAATCTGAAATAGTTGAAATTTTTGAAAAATTTCATGAAGTTCCAAAATTAATCAAAATTTTGTTTTATTTTCTATCTTTTTCTTTAAAAAAAAAAAACGAAATTAATTTTAATGTCGAGGAAAAAGAAAGGCTTTCTAATTCATTGCAATCAATGGGAACTACTTTTATTAAGTTAGGTCAATTTTTAGCAACTCGTCCTGATATAATTGGTGAAGATTTGTCAAAACAACTTGAAACTCTACAAGATAAACTGCCTCCTTTTTCTTTATCTGAAGCAAAAAATATTATTAAAAAAGACTTAGGTGAAATGATGTTTAATTCAATACTAAACATAAGTGAACCTGTAGCAGCTGCATCTATAGCACAAGTCCATAAAGCGCAAATAAATGATAATGGTGTTATTAAAGATGTAGCAATAAAGATTTTAAGACCAGAGATCAAAAAAATTTTTAATGAAGAAATAGATGCTCTAATGTTTTTTGCTTTTTTAATAGAAACTTTTGTTAAAAAAACAAAAAGACTTAAATTAATTGAGGTTACATTTCTTTTAAAAGAAATTACTAATCATGAAATGGATTTGAGGTTCGAAGCAGCGGCTGCAAATGAATATGCTGAAAATACCAAAAATGACGTGGGTTTCAAAGTTCCAAATATATATTGGAATTTTACAAGCGAAAATGTAATGACTTTAGACTGGGTAGAAGGAAATTCAATTCGTGAAACAGAAATCCTACAAAAACATAATATTGATACAACTCAAATTGCGACAGATATAATACAACATTTTTTAAGACATGCAGTTAGAGATGGTTTCTTTCATGCGGATATGCATCAAGGAAATATTTTTATAGATAAAAGTGGTAGAATTGTACCGATTGATTTTGGTATTATGGGAAGATTAGATAAATTAAATAAAAGATTTTTAGCTGAAATTTTATATGGCTTTGTTCAAAGGGATTATAAAAAAGTTGCAGAGGTACATCTTCTTGCTGGACTGGTTCCAAAAAACGTGCCAGCAGACGAACTGGCACAAGCCTTAAGATCTATAGGTGAACCAATTTTTGGACAGACGGTCAAGGATATTTCTGGGGGTAAATTATTAAAGCAACTTTTTGATGTGACTGAAAAATTTAATATGCAAACTCAACCCCAACTATTGTTGCTTCAGAAAACAATGGTTGTAGTCGAAGGAGTTGCAAGAAAACTTAATCCAAATACAAACATTTGGGAAACATCAAAGCCAGTCCTAGAAAATTGGCTTAAAGAAACAAAAGATCCTATGACAAAAGTAAACGAAACGCTTCAAAATACGTCAGAAGTAATTAAAAGA
>MDSZ01069594.1_pt1 | contig 12631 bp, 16 predicted proteins | sample 811201 | NCBI WGS metagenome assembly MDSZ01 (sample SAMN05326647, study PRJNA326480) | marine metagenome | isolation source: seawater | place: Indian Ocean: North | collected 2010
AATAAATTCATCCAATCGAGTGCTTTTTGGTTCTTCGCATCATACTTCGTTAACAGGTCAGAAGTAGCAAGTTTTGTGCCCATGGACAAACCTTTAATTCCTAAATTAGCTATACCCATAGCATACCCCATAGGGCCAAGAAGCTGTCCAATTCTTGCTCTGTTCCCTTGTTTTAATCCCTCTACTAAAGCATTCACGGAACCGATAGTGGATTCCCCTGTTCTTTGTATATTTCTAGTATTTGCGTAAAAAGAACCTGGCGCACCTGGGTCGAGGGTTCCCCCACCTTTTAGGGCTTGTTCCACATCTGTGCTTATTATGCCAGTTGCTTGTTTGTCCCTTCGAACAGTAGCCGCTTCCTCTGCTGCCTCTTTCGCCATTGGGTCTGCCCAAGATTTTGTACTAGCAATCCTATCTGTACCCATTCTCAGCATGTCCAGCTCAAGCTGCGTTGCTTTTGGTTTCTTTGGTTTTGATCCTGACATTTATTACTCCACTTTTTTTCTAAATACTTTTGTCTCCAGTTCCCACCCTCTTTGTAGAAAATAAGAACTTAATTCTTTTACTCTTGACCTGGCCCCGATATAGGTACACCCTACACTCCGAGCAAGGTCATCAAACCATTCTTTATGGGCCTCCCAAAGGTGGCCTCCTTTTTTATAAGTATACCCCAACCATACTAATAATGTCTTTTCTTTTGAGTATTCTTCTTCTTCCAATGAAAGAACAACAAAACCATCCTTTGAAGTATAAAGAAAAGCTTTTTCATTCACACACTCACTGTAAACATCTTCAGGTCGGTAAGATAAAAAAGGATCTGCTTCTAATATTGATACTATACAAGGTTTTATATCCTCCCAACATGTCCGTATATCTGTAAACTGTAAAGCATCAGTAGTCAATTTCCTTTCCATACTTTCCATACCTCCTCCTGGGTAATCCAATTCCTTTATATTTAACTGTTCTTTTAACTCCAAGATCGCCACCCCTAGCTCGTAATCCAGCTTGCTCCACTTCCATATTAAACTGCATTAAGTACTCTCGGGCTGCTTGTACATCTGTCCATTCTCTACCGGGCATCCTTAAAAGGCGATACAAAGTACCATAAATTATCCCATCTCTATAAGTATTCGAAAATTCAGTATCAATATTACTAGAAGTTCTTGTAGGCCTTAAGGCTACACTTAGTATTAAAGCATTTGTTTTACTTGCACTTGGTATCGGTACAACCCAAAAAGTATTAGCAGTTTTTTGTAAATATACATAAGGCTGTCCAGTTCTATCCCTCCAATCTGGGTAGTTAAGTTCTAAACTACGAGGGCTGATAGGGTCCATATCTTTGCCATCATAGATCATATGAAGTATTTGATGGACCTCTGTCCCCACCGGTTGGTCAAAATCGTATTCATAAACCCCTGACGTGGTACTAAGAGGGTCTAGATCATATTTGTAAGCTTTAGAACGCTCACAAAAATCTATAGTAGCTGCCCTTATGTTGTTCTCTATAAGAGTATCAGGACACCCAGGAACATACGGTAAAACTTCTTTTATTAAAGAAGAATAACTAGCCATGCCCTACTGCCCACCTTGCACCATTTGAGGAGGAACTGGCATCGCTTGTGCACGATCTTGGTTAGGGCTTAAAAGCTCCTGCGCCATTGCACCTTGTCCAAGGCTTGATGCAAATAGACTATAATGCTGATTAGCTCTCTGGGCATTGCCCGCAAATTCAGCATCTTTCATGTAACATTTATACAATACAAAATCTACAATTGCGTTACCATAAATATCATCTACTGCAATAGTCGCACTAGTACTACCTAAATCTGAAGGAGCTGCAGAATAAACAATTTCTACAAAAGTACTTGTACTAGACGCTCCAGGATAGACATAGAATGACCTAGGGTCATCTTCATCAAAAACGTAGTGTTTTACTGTAGTAGTATGTGCCGCATCTCCTGAAACAGTTGGATCATGCCAATTAGGTTCTTGTGAATCTAAAATGTCCCTATCAACAATTCTAATTGCTCTTTTACCCGTAGCACCACCAGAAGCATCAGACATATTTCTTGTGATTTTAATAAGCCTAAGTCCGCCCGTAGGTAACGACTGTTTAGTACCAACGACGAGGGCCATATTAGCAGTAGTTGCCGTGGCATCTGGTTTAAAATTAACAATTTCTCTTTGGGCATCATTAATATACCGAAGCAATTCAGCCTCTACCCATCTAACCCCTGTAGTATCTTGTAGTGTATCTTGTATCCTACTAATAAGGTTAGCGCCTGTTAGTGTCCCTGCCATAGTTTATTACTCCGCTGCTTTTAACTCTTCAATTAAAGCTGCTTTCTTTTTGCGTCTATCAAGCTCTATCCCAATAGTACGACCATATTCTTCTAGTTGTATTTTAGTCATGCTATCAAAATCTATTGAAGCTTCTTCCACTGGAACTTCTTCCACTGGTGCTTCTTCTACTAGTACTTCTTCTTTAATTGGAGTTTCTTTTATCCCTTTAACTTCCGTACACCCTTGTTGTAACGCAATAAGCGCTATATCATTACCCACTTCTTTAGGTACACCCGCTTCTAACCGAATGGATGCTCCCCAAGTTGTGGTTATGTATTTATCTTCATCTGCAACTATTATCATAATTTTCTCCTAAAATTTTTTAATTATAGGTGGCCCCGAAAGACCACCTATAAAATATAACACAATTAGTATGCTACATCTAATCTTATAACACCGAAGTCTTCATTTTGACCTGAGTGGTCACTGTTAAAGACTGGCTTCTTAAGACCAAATATCTTACCAATTGAAATACCGTTCTGGTTGCCATAGTCGAAAGTATCTTCAACTATTTCTGGAATACCAATATCGGCCATCGCTAATGCTTGAGCCCCGCAGAATAAACATGCAGAACCATTAATATCAGCGTCAGCACCCCATTTGTATCCGGCTGAACCAGCGTTTGATGAGGTTCCAGTCGTAGCGCCAGATGTATTAAATACATGTCTGAACTCATGGACCATAATCCCATCAACCATTAAGCTAGAAGAACCAGCGAACAAGCTGTTGCTTGGTCCTCTGACTCCAGCATTTCTTACGTTAGCTAAGAAATCTGAATCTAGTTTAAGGTCAGCCATTACTTGTGGAGTAATGAAAAGATGGAACATCTCATCATTACCTGCGCTTCTTATACCTCTCATGTATTGATCTTTAGCATACGCTTTAAGATCAACAAGAGTTTTATAGCTAATAGTGTCAGCTGCTGCTACCGCAGTAACATCACCAGCCACTAGGCCGCTTGAAGCATCCCATCTTCTATGTCTATTAGACGTAGGAGCAGATACATCACCAGAGAATGCTAGGTCACCAAGATTCTGTCCTGAAGTCATGACAGACCTTAATGCACCATTATTCTTTTGTGTGTAAGCTATACCACTTAAAGATAAAAATGCTAATTGGTCAATCCTATCAGCCATTGCGTAAGCAAGGGCATCTCTAGAATGTTCCCTAAAGTTCACAACTGATTTTTGATCAGCTAATCTACCAGATAGTCTATTAGCAAATCTTAATTGATCAAGTTGTACTACGATGTCGTAAGCTCTTAATGCTTCTTCATTACCTTCGAGAGTGTTATCTCCAACAATACCGTCACCAGTCATGTCAGCTAAAAGTGTTAATACCGCTCTAGCTCCCTTTTCTGATTGGGTTAATTCAGATATTCTCTGAACCATTGCGTTAGATCCACTACCCGCGAATTGGTTAATGAATGACATATTTCGAGCTACACGCCAGAAATCGCGTGACCAGATTGTCAATTGTTCGCTGGTCAACGCGGCAAAGTTTGTATTTGCCATAATAATGTCTCCATTAATTAAAATTATTAACCAGTCGACTTATTGGAGCGACTATTTATCCGTATACCCTTTATCGTTGGGGTGACGCTCTCGTTTATTTTAACGGGCTACGAACCCGACTAGCTTTACGCCTTAGCTGGCGAAAGTACGATTTTTTACTGGAACGACCCAGGTTAGATATCGCTCTAACAAGCGAAACTTTTTATTTTATAACATACTTTAACCAAAATCGCCACGCATTCTTCTAAGCGTCTCTTCTGGCAAAGCATCAAATTCATCTGTAGAAAGTAAATCAATATCTATTTTTTTATCCACTTTGTTTTTACCTTTCATCTCCGGTGGTTGAGATTCAGCTGCCTTAATTTTTTTATCAACATTGGCTGCTTTTTTCTTCTCCTGTGCTTTTTTTATAACAGGATCTGGAGCAGAACTAGGTGCTGATTCTACCTCTTTAGCCGGCATTAAAAGGTTTGTTGCCTTCTGTAAAGCATCAGCTGCTTGGAAACCCTGTATCATATAAGCATCTCGTAAATCCATAACTTCTTGGGCTTTTACCTCATCATAAGATACGTGGTTTTCATCTAGTACAGGGTACTCAGCTTGAAGCTCTAATGCTTTCGCTTGTAGAGCAGCTGCTTCTGTACTTTGTTGTACAGTCTGGCCCAGTTGTTGTTGTACTTCATAGAGCATAGTTTGACGCTCTTGCTCACGAATTTCAGAACGAAGCACAGCTGCTTTTTCCCCTTCTCCATTAAGAATGTGTTGTTGGTATTCAAGCTCTTTTGCTTGAAAATCATAATCAGGCAAAGCCTCAACCTTTTCTTGTGGGTTAGTAGCTTCCTCTAGCTGCTTTTGTAATGCTTTCTGTTTAGCTAAAACTTCATCAAACCTTTTCTTTGGGATCATTGGTTCTTTAGTTGCTTCTTCATCAGCTCCTTCCGAAACTGGTTCTTCAGATTGTCGTGTATCATCTGCAGGTTCTTCTGGTACTCCTTCTGGGCTATCGCTTTCTGTTCCCTCTCCTTCAGCTTCTTCAACCGGTTCTTCTCCCTCCGGCTCTTCTCCTTCTGTTGGTTCTTCTTCAGCAACTTCGGGTTCTGTTTCTTCGACTTCTTCAACTTCTTCCTCCTCCGTAGTTTCTTCTACGTCTTCTTCTATATCCTCCGCTTTGGGTTCATCTTCAAAATTCAGATCAACATCAAAAGGCTTAACATCTTCATCTGTTACTTTATCTGCTCCTGGGATTCCGTCATAGACAACGTCTAAATTATCTTCGACTTCGGGTGCTTTCGCTTTTTTATTTTTTGCCATTATTCATTACCTCCTGTGGTTTTCATGGCCGCAGCCGCCATTTTAGCAGCAGCCGCAGTATCGCTCTGGTCTTTACGCATCTGGTTTGTCATATTTGATAAACGCTCACGTAGATCGAGTTCCTCTCTTTTCGATTGTAGTTTACTTTGTAATTCAGCAACCTTCAACTGTGGATCAGTTTCAGCAGCTTCTGTCTTCGCTACATTTAAGGCAGCTTCAGTCTGAGTTCTAGCAACCTCTGCCTCTAATTTCGCAATCTCCAGCTGTGTGGAACGTATTTGTGATTCCATTTGGAATTGCTGTAATTGTAATTGTTCTTCTGTTGGAGGAGCTGTACCTTCCATTTGTCTAATTCTATCTGCAATATCTGCTTTACGTGATAAGTGTGAATACTCAACAATCATATCATTTGGTATTGGTACTCCAACATTTCGAAGTTCGATAGCCTCAGCAAACTGCATTTCATCAAAATTATCTCTAGCAGGGGCTGTACCAACTATTACGTCATATTCTCCCAGAGTTAAATTATTAATAATTTCTCCCTCTGGGGTCATTTGGTTTACTACCATAGGTTCTCTTGGTTTGTATGGATCAGATTCATCCGTTACTTGTACAATCCTTTCTTCTGTATAAAAGTGTTGAACTAACTGTAGTATTTTTTCTGCTACATACTGCCTAGTTTTTGCTAGATTAGTAAGAGGGACCTGCAACATAGTAGAACCCCTGTTCTGTTTTGCTTGTATCGCAACACCAGAAACTTCAGGACTATCCATACCAAGCATTGCATCTGTAATACCACTAATTTGTTTAATATTGGATGCTGCTTTTTGCCCTAGTCTATCTAAACCAGTAGGGATCTGGTTCGGTGGAATTTTAGCTGGAGGCGTAGAGCCACGGTTAAACTCTAATACTAGGCCAGTTTCTGCACCATGCTCTTCTAGATCATCTGCTGTCATACCGGATAGAGAACCGTTCTCTACGATCCAGCCACTATTTGCCGTAGTATTTACGATATGAAGTTCTTGAGAGGTTATTTTGTTTAGCTGCTCCTGAGGGGATAGGAGGTTTCGTACCATCCCAAAAGGTCTCCCACGCCTAAAGTACGGAAAATAAGGAACAAAAGTAAAATGTTGATAAGGAGACCAGTCATCAAAAAGGACAACTGTATCTGCGGACACCGTCCAACGGACCTTCCGGATTTTTTTCTCTACTATTTCTAAACCGTATTGATCTGCAAAATCTTTTATTCTTTTCTTTCCCCAGGACCCTGGAGCCTGTCGTTGGTCCCCAGTTAAAGGGTCAACATAAAATGTACAGTCGTGCAGTCTATAGTATTGCCTTTCTATTACTCTAATAGCCTTAAGCATACGTGCATTCTCTGGGTCATTTGGCATTTGATTGCCGTACTCGTTTTGGTCAGTATCACCATATCGTACTTCTTCAAATTCCATAGAATCAGCACCTAAAGTAGTGCCAGTCTCTGCTAACATCCTTAACTTGTCAGCTTTATCTTGTCCATATACCTCTTCTATTTCATCTAGACTCATCCACTTGGTTTCAAATATCTCGCTCCAGGTTCTTGGGTCATAGTGTTTTGCATCTGGGTCGATAAGAATATCTAATGGGTCTTTACTTATTATTCGAACTTCTCCCTGCATGTGGTCAGAAAAATCTATACGAACATCAAACCAGCCTCTATCTTGTATTAATCCATCTTGGAATACCTGGCCTTCTATCCAATCTAACTTATTATTATCTGCTATCTGCGCATACACTTTAGTGAGTACATCCGCAACATCTTGGTTGCCTCCACCTCTAGGTTTAAATTGAATATCTGCTTTTTTAGTACTCTGTTCTCCAAGTACAGCATTAATGGTAGGTAATATAGTATTAATAGTTAGAGCCGGTCGCCCTTGGTCATCGAGCTGCTGCATGTCAAACTCGTCCCATTGATCCCCTCTATAATATGCATCACATCGCTTTGCCATATCAATGTATTCATCATGCCCAGCATCTCGAGCACGAACGTAAGCGTTCCATTGATTCTTTGCTAAAGTGAGTTCTTCAGCTTTTGTTAGTTTCTTTTTTGTCTTTTTATATGCCATTACGCGCTCATTGCCGTCTTAGTTTTTTTGTCTTTCGCAATATATCTTAACCTATCTCGCCAAGAAGGTATATGCTCAGGCCTCTCATAAAAAGTTGCAAACTCAACCATCATTAAACCAACCCAGGCCAAAGCATCAACTTGGTCGTCATTGACCCCATTAGGAAAACGAAGAAGTTCAGCCACCATTGGGCCGGTCCAAATTGCGTCCTTCGGAAAGTATACCATGCCTTGTTGCATTCTACCTTGAATTGCTCTAGCTCTAGCTTCTTTATCTCGTCGCCCAACTTTTAAATCCTTAAAATAAGCAGAATGTAATTTACGTTCTGCTACACGTTTCTCTAGGAAAGGCCCAATAGCCATTTCGATATGGCCACGTTCTATCCCCACGATTCCTGGTCGCCATTGTTCGTACAAATCCAGGATCTTCTCTACAAGCTCGAACCCGTCATACTTTCCACGTACAACATCAACTACGAACATATTATCATATTCATCCACTCCGACTACAATCCCAACAGAAAAATCGTTCCTTTCTCTTTGTCCTATAGCCAAGTCCCACGCGCAATAATATCGTAATCTGTCGTATTCAATTTCTTCAGGTTCATAATACTTAATCATGTCCCTAGTAAAATAATCACCTTCATCTGATACTGGGTTCTGTTGGTATAGCGCGGTCCAGTCCCTTGGACCAATCGCTTTTTGTATCATTTCTAAAGATTCTAGGTTATATCTTTCTGGGTGTAGCGGTTCGCCTGTTTTTCTAAATTCTTCATCTTCTTCTGCTATTGCTGGATATTTGACCACTTCCCATTCATCTGCGCCATCTTCCGCATGTTGTAATAAACGGCCAGCTAAATCATCATCGTGCCATCTAGTAAGAATAACTAGTATACCTCCACCGGGGGATAGTCGGGTATATGCTGTAGAGGTATACCAGTCCCACGTTGCTTCGCGGTTGTTTTCAGATTCAGCATCTTCTCTGTTTTTTACCGGGTCATCGATTAATAATATATTTGCACCTTTACCTGTAATACCACCACCAACACCGGCTGCGACATAACCACCCCCTTGGGTCGTTAACCAGGATTCGATAGACTGCGAATCTTTATCTAGTTTTGTTTTTTCAAAAACATTCCTATAGTTAGGCTCTCTTAGCAATTGACGGACCTTCCTTGAGAAACTCATTGCTAAGGAGCCCGAGTACGAACAGCTAATAAACTCATGTTTTGGATTCTTTCCTAAATGCCAAGCAGGAAAAGCCACACTAGCCAGAGTTGACTTACCATGCCTCGGAGGCATGAACAGCATCAGTCTTGGGGATTTCTGATCAGCCACATCTTGACTAAATTTCTCCAATCGTTGGCAAATATCTTTATGAACCCAACCTGCTTGGTAATCAGGATTAAATTTTTCTACAAAGGGTAGAAGACGTTTTCTGGACAATACACGTATTGCCAGTTCTTTTTCTGCACGAGCTTGTGCATCTAATTCTTTTTGATCTGGACCGGGGTCCGTAGGTGGAGGTTTAGGCAACTCGTCCGCTTCATCCGCTGCGCAATACACACAGAGCCCTTTGGGCAATACAAGATTTTCAGCTAATAGCTTCTTGCACTTGTAGCATTCGAGCTTTTGTAAATCTGGCATTAATACCTTTTACTTTTTCGCTTTCTTGCTTTTTTTGCTGCCGCTTTTCCCTTTTTTGTGTACGGGAACTTTTTGTTTCCTACTTTTGGCATTTTTTTTCGCCTCCTTTTTTTCCGAGATGATAACACTACCCATATAGGCAAAGAAAGCTAAGCCAATAAGTAAAGCTATTCCAAAAACAATATCCATAACGAGCTTAAGTGTTTCCACTAGGTTTAGCTAATCCAGTTGGTTTCCCTTTTATAGAAGTAAGTTTCATACTTCCATCTTTGTTTTGGGAAATCTGCGTATGAGTAGTTGTTCTTTTTGCTCTCCTAGCATCTGACGCTTGTCTATATTTAGTTGACACTTTTATCCTCCTTGCTCGGCTCTAAGTAATTTGTCTCAGATCCTGCTATTTTTAATAATTCAGAATCTGACATACGCTCGAGTCTCTCTAAATTATCTACATTAATATTAACCTGTGTCGCTTGCTCGGGTGCAAATAGACCGTGAAGCTTGCATAAAGAATCGACAACATTTTTTTCTTCCGTCGCGTTTGCAGATTTTCTATGCGCTTCTAAATACATAGTAGTCGCAGTAGTACGGTCAAATTTTACTTCTTCCCGCATTTCAGACCGAAGATATTCTACTGCCTTCACAATAGTGGGACGTTTAAAAACCTCGTACACGGAATCCTGGTTACGGTACCCCGCTGCACGGCCGGCGGCCGCTTTACTCATCCCTTTCAAGTAGAATAAAACTAACCTTTCTTCTTGTACCGAAAGCTCGGATAGCTTTATCCCCGCGTAAGGGAAATGGGATTGTAACTCTGTTCTGTCTTCTTCAGTTACTTCGACTGCTTCATTATTTAACAGGCTCATGTGCTAAATATAACTTATTGAGGCATACATTGTAAATTTTTTGTAGAAAATTTTTTTTGAAAAAATATGAAATATTTCCCTCTGAAAACGGACTCCCAGGTCTGCTAAAGCAGTCCTCCCTCCCGAATCAACGGCATAAACAGTAAATCCAAATCAAACAATTGGAACCTTGTATTGAAAAAAGGAGCTCGCTTACTCGCACTCTCATATAAGTTAGCGCCAGTCGACTGTCGTCTTTGTGTCGCTTATTTAAATATTATGTTGTTTCTACAACACTTTATTAATCTACATAGTTATTAAGGAGGTTTATATGATAACTAAGATATTAGACGGCATTGGTGGCATAGGCTACCACGGCGAGAAAGCACTTAACTCTATTAAGAAAGCTGACATTCTTGGCAAAGTTAAGGAAGGTAGTAAATATACATCTGACGCTATTAAGCAAGGATATATAAAAGCTAAAGCTATGGATAATCAACCAAAGCCAATGGCTACTAAGGTGGAACAACCGCCTAAGCAACCAAGGCAAGTAGAGTTTGATTTCGGAGATATGAAATGACTATCGAGGTATCCACTCTCTTAGCTTCGGCTATATTTACTTACATAGCTTTTAAACTCCTCTTCTTTGTCGGTATATGTTTACTTTATTATTTCATAATCAAGTCATTCATGGCTGACACTAAAACAAAGGAGGAGTTAAAAAGATACCAGGACTCCGACCCTCACCTCACTGATGGTCAACCTGATTTCACCTCTCATACCTAAAATTTCGGGGGCGTCCAGCCCCCTTCTCTCTAACAACGCCTGTCTACCAAAAGGTTTCTACTCCTAAGGGCCATATACTCCCCTTAGTTGCTGTAGATGAGGTAGCCAGGAAGTCCTAACATTAAGACCGAAGCAGTGGTAATGGTCCACCTTAGTGTTAGGGCGTATTCTTATTCTTTTACTACTATCATCTTTTATTTGGATTTACTGTTTATGCCGTTGATTCCAGGGCTCGGGTGTGCGGTTGTGCGGTTGTGCGTAGTTTTACTACTATCATCAGTGCGTGCGAGCTTGGCGAGCATCGCACCCATGACGGAGAATCTGGTTCCGTGTGTTCCACGGCGACGTGCCGATGTGGAACCACTTCGTGGAACCAGAATTATATGCATGGGCATGCGGGTTTGAGACTGATGGACGTGCCCGCGGTTCCATGGTTCCGTTTATTTCAGAACTATGTCCTGAAATGAACCCTGGACCGTGGTTCTTGGTTTTAGGTTTAGAAGACCTAAAACTAGTGGAACCAGTGGAACCAACCTCTACAACCCTGACGGTTGTTGGGCTAATCGTGTTCCATTACTCGTGGAACCAGGTGGAACCAGTGGAACCAAAAAAATAACGCCAGCCGGCAGTTGCCTTGTGGCGTTTATTAATACTTTATGTAATTTTAATAATCAATCAATAGGAGGCATTTAATGAAGTTACTCTTCAGCTAATATTCGGGCGAAAAGAAGCGGGGTTCATCGACGCTCGGGTAAGTATTCATCCCGCCCCGAGGTAGCATGTGCTATGTGCTATCTTGGGTTATTTCTTATTTATTAGCGCCAGTCGGCAGTTGCCTTTGTGTCGCTTATTTAAATTATGTGCTCTTGATACGGGTGTATTAAGACTTAACCTTAACTTAAGGAGTTATTATGAATCAATTATATTCATTATATATACTAAAATCTGGCGCTGATGGTAAAAACAGAAAGCGTGAGGTTGGCATAGCTACTACTAATAAAGATGGTAGCTTAACATTACACTTTGACGTTGCTGTTCCGCTAACTGCGGACAATGAGCAAGCTAAAGTGTTCATGAGGGTTATTGAGCCAAGAGCTCAAGCCCAAGTGAATGGGCAGTCAACTGAGAATGTTGAACCAGCTCAAGCTGTAGCAAGTTAATTGCTAACATAGTCTACCCCTGCTCTACCAGGCCCAGGAGCAGGGACTGACTTTAAAGTTGCAGAGGCCTGTGGTTACTTCGAGAACCAACGTAATGCTCGGAGTGCTGGTAAGCAGAGATATCCCACGGCGAGAATGAAAAAGCTCGCCACCTTACAAAACAAAGTTATATAGGACATTGGCAATGAGGCTAGCAACACATTGATACAATGGCTAAAGACCTATTGAACAACGCTATCGAAACATATTTGGCCCACTCGAAGAAGGAGCACAATCATCACAGGATTAGATAGACCAATGACTATATAACTTTTATGCACTGAGACGACTACGGCTAGCTGGGGTGCACAGCAAGCATTGTGCTTAAAATAGCTGTAGTCAATGAATTTACCGACGGTGAATCTGGGGGAACTTAGCGATAGACAGCTAGACAGAACGTCCTTTGAGACTACCCAGCACCGTCACCCCTTAAATATTATGAAAAAGAAAAAAATGACTATCGTAGAAAAACATGGCAGAAGTGGACCTTCCATCTCTGTTACATGGGAAGATGACGCTCTCTTAGAGAACTTGAAGAAGCTGTTAGGTCTGAAGACCAAACCAGCTGTAATACGATTTCTTGTAGAGAGATTTCGAAATGATTTAATTAATCTGACTAAATAGGAGGTTATTATGTTGGAATTTATGCTTGGAATGGGACTTGGAGCAATACTCGGTGTTGCTGTGGCTTATGCTTTATACGCTTATACTTTTTATCAACTCGCCGTAGACTCGTCTTGGCGCGAGTGGATTGACATAAGAGATGAACTGAGAAGCCATAGAGCAGAGTTAGCTATGAAGGACTTTGACCCCGAATAATAGGTAGGAGGGGAGAAGGGAACGAGTAGACGCGTGCGTCGAAAGTTCCCTTTTTTTATGTTGTTC
>MDSZ01130852.1_pt1 | contig 12631 bp, 9 predicted proteins | sample 811201 | NCBI WGS metagenome assembly MDSZ01 (sample SAMN05326647, study PRJNA326480) | marine metagenome | isolation source: seawater | place: Indian Ocean: North | collected 2010
AGCAGGTGGTGGTACGGAAGAAATCAAGCCAGGATCTTATGACCTTCTTTGGGACAAGTCAGTACCTAATCCTAGGCTTACAAACCTTCTTAAGCAGCCTACTCAAGCGAGAATTAATACATCAATTATCAGCACCAATAATGCACCTTCAGTCGTACGTTCTGGCGTCCAGGGCGAGCAGGATGTGATGCAACTAGCAGAACTAGCTCAATTCCCTTCTGCCCCATTAGCGGCTGCTATGTGGGCCTTAGAGACCGGTCGCGGTAAGACAGTGCATGGTCCTAATGCATTGTTCAATATTAAGTCTACAGATGGTTCTGGTACTACGACTAATACTAAGGAATACTTAAACGGTAAATGGGTAAATACTTCTGCTACATGGGCTAATTACGAATCACCACTTCAATCAGCTCAGGCTCTTACTAAGTGGGCCATGAAGGTTCCTGGTTATAACGAAGCTAAGACACCACGTCAATTACTCAATGCTATGTATAACGCTGGGTATGCTACTGATCCGAATTATGTACAGAAAATTGAGTCCATATTTAAGAGTATGGGTTTCAATATTGATGCACCAATAATTCCATATAGTGGGCCTAAAGCTAGGGATCCTAATTTTATGTCTCCATCATTGAGGGCAGTAAGTGATATCATGTATATTACTGGTGGTGAAATGGCTGGTGATACGCCAAGTTATCATCTTGATTTAAAACAAGTCGATGATCCAAATACTCCTCAGAATGAACTTACTACATTTTGGAAAGAAGATAAATATGATAAATATATAGAAATTAATGACCCCGAATTTGGACGTATTGCCCCGGCTGAACTTAGGAAAAAATATTATAAAGGTGGACGTCATCCTGGCACTGATTTCTATGCACATCGTAATAGATATGATGCACAAGGCCGTCGATATGATGGAACACATTATGGATGGGATTACCCGACTGCTGATGGGTCTGAGATACGATTTAAAAATGGGGCTTATCCAATATCAATAAGATGTACAAGTTACGGTGCGGAGCTAGTTGCCCAAACACCTGAAGGTAGGTTTAAAGCCACTCATGGTAATTGTTCAACTAATAAAAAATTATTTTATTGAAATAAATGACATACTCACCTTATGATCCTTCGACTTACGAGGATGAGGAGCAACTTAAAAGGTATCGTGAAAATCCGGGAGAAAATTTTGATGGCCTTTACGAAGGACAAGACATCGTTGAAGGACGTCCCGGATCAAACGAAAAGGTTGAAGACAAACCTACTGAATCCACAAGTGATCAGCCTAATGTATTAGACAAAGCTGGTCAATTTATTGAAGACAATAAAGGCGTAATATCCAAAGCAGGTGCTGTTGCTGCTAGTGCAGTACCTGTTATTGGTCGCCCTTTGAGTGGTCTTATTGAATCACAGGGATACGATACCGATGCTGAAAAAGAAGCTGCACTATTAAAAGGTGCTGCTCTTGAATTACCGCTCATTGATTTTGGAATGGATGCTATTGGCAACATTCCTGGCGCAGCAGGTATAGATGATGCATGGGATGAGCAAACTAAGTTTAAAAATCCCAATGTACAAGCAGCGAGAGATGTTGCTTCAGTCATTGTACCCTCTATTGCCCTGACTATGGCAGCCGGTCCTTTAGGTGCTAAAGGAGCTGCAGCTGTTGGTGGTGGAAAAATCCTTCAAGGTCTTTCTGCTATCTCCGCAACTGCTGCTACTGATGCAGCTATTACTGGTTTATCTGACTATTCAGAAAGAGATGAAGGGTTAGCTCGTGGTATAGACAATTTCTTAGAACAAATTGGTCGTCCAATGGATCTCAAGATTCCTCAAGCCATTATGGTTATGGACGATGACTCACCAGAAGTTAGACATCGTAAGCTGATGATGGAATCAGCTGGTCTTTCAATTGTTGGTGATGCTCTTGCTTATGTCTTAGGTGCTGGTAAACCGATCATGAATTGGTTTAAACCTAAAGATGAAGTTGCTGAAACCTTTAAGCAACTCAATATAAGAGCAAATCCTGATCCTGATACTGTATTTAAGACACAAGAATTAGATGAAGAGATTCTACAACTCACTGATGAGATTGAAGGGGCTGCTCCAGGAACTGATGTCTCTGAATTAATTGCTCAAAGAGATCTTCTTCAAGAAGAAAATGCTCAACTGTTTGCTAAATACTTCGATACTGGACGTACTGCAGCTACTGTAGATCCTCTTGAAAGTTATGTTGGTATGCAACAGGCTAGTAGGGAGTGGCAGACAGATGATGTAGGAGCTATGAAACTTCAGGATAATCCTGAGCTTAAAGACTTCGATCCTGATGTCCAGTCTGTATTGGCTGATGAATCCTCTAGACCAAGACAATCTTTTCCGCGCGGAAATATTGCAAGAAATGCAGCTGATATTGGTGCAATAAGAAGTGGAACTGCTACAGGCACTCCATCACCAATTATCTCCTATCCCATGCTTAAGGAAGGTATGGGTCTTGACAGTAATTCCCGTAGAATTGTCACTGAACTTACTGATGAATATCGTCAAACCGGTAAATATGATGCTGTTGTTGATGGATTCCGTCAGACCAAAAAGGAGATTGATGATAATGCATGGGATCTAACAGCTGAAATTGTAGCTGCTAGGGATACCGATGAACTCCGTGAAGCATTTGTTGGACTTAAAGCAACACGTCAAATTGCTGAAAACTATGGTGTGGATCTACTTGTCGATTCTGCTGTAGGTGACGTTGGACGTGCTCTTAAGATTCTTACCAATGAATTCCTTGGTGAAGAAGTGACTGCTATGTCTTCCAAGGCTATGTTTACTACAGCTAAAGAAGTGGATACTCATCTTGAGGCTATGGAATTATTCCGTGGTCAAGTTGATGAGGATGCATTAAGTGATATTATCATTGATAAGATCGGATTCTTGGCTGAAGAATATGGAATGGCTAAGATGGCATGGGGTTGGTCTGGTAATAACTTTAAATGGTGGCAGAAGAAACCTGATCCTGTTGAAATCGTAAAACAGTTTGCACAAAAACAGGAAGCTAATCGTAGCTCTGCTCTCTTATTTAGAGATGATCTCAAGAGATTGAAGGCTGAGAATCCTCAAGCTGCTAGAACTCTTATGATGGCTTATAATGTCTCTAAAGGTAATATTGACTCATACGCTAAGTTAAACAAGTGGGCCAAAGATCAACTGTCACTACGTTCAGTATTTGTTTCTGGATCGGATGGTGAATCAATATTCAGTCGTGGTCTCTGGAATGTACTTTACAACAATGCTTTGTCTGGTCTTTCAGCAGGTAGAGCGATGGTTGGTAACATCTCTGCTCTTGCCCTTAAACCAGTTGATTACCTAATTGGTGCTGGTATCCGTGGTGCGTTGAAGGGTGACTTCGAACCACTTCGTCGTGGATTCTATGCATTCGGTATTCAGAATGAGATGATTGGTAGAGCCGTTAAAGAAGGCTGGGATATGTTCAAAAAAGCTTCTAATGATCCACAAGCTGTAATTGATATGGCTCGTAAGGACTACCAATTATTTGGTGATACTGAAAAGTGGAAAATCATGGATCGTATGGAGCAAGAATTTATTGATAATAAACAATTCGGCCAACTTGCTAAGTTACGGTGGGCACGTGTCAACCAAGCTGCAGGTATGAATAAATTCATGCGTTATGGTCAGAACCTAATGATGGGTGTTGACAAAATGTCAGAAGTTATGGAAGCCACTATGGTTTCTAAATTACGGGCATGGGATGACACATATGTACAAGGCCAGAAACTAGATACCAATGCTTTAAATGCAGCTCAGGAAGTTCATTACAGTAGAGTCTTTGACCCTAAAACAAATCGTCTTAATGATAAATGGGTGAATACTCAAACTAGAGAGTTGGCTTTGAATGACTCTACTCAGTTTGGGGATGACATATCAGCAATGATAAGTAAGTATCCAGCCTTAAGACCTTTCATTATGTTCCCCAATACAGGGATTAACTTTGTCAGAAAGACTGTTTCTTATACTCCATTTGCAGCATTACCTAATTCCAATAAATACGCTAAAACTATCCTTGCTAAATCAGATGAACAAGTTGGTGAAGCTTTAATGCTACATGGCATTCCAAGTGATGATCCAATGGGCAGGACTATCGTTGATAATTTAGCTACTGAATATCTAGGACGTATTGCTACCGGAGCTATGGTTACTATGGGTCTGATGAATTATGCTTTATCAGGAAATATTCGTGGTAATTGGCCGCGTGATCCGAGACAAAGAGCATATCTTAAGGCCAATGGGTGGCAACCTAAGCAAATCAAGGTTGGTGGTATATGGATATCTTACGATGGAATAATTCCATTAGACCCACTTCTAACTACAATTGGTGACTTAGGTTATTACGCTAATGATCTTTCCAGTCCTCTGATGGAGGATATTCGGGACAAAATTATTTGGACTATTGGACAATCCTTATCAGGTGCGACTCCATTACAAGGTCTTGAACCATTGGTTGCATTAGCTGGTGGTGACGATACAGCTATGAGTAGGTTCTTAGGAAACCAAGCTCGCCTTGCTATCCCTCAATCTAGTGGGATGGCTGTTCTTGCTAAGGCATGGGATAGTACAAGTAAAGAGATCTATGATGATCTTCAAGGATATATTGCAAGTCGTATTCCATTTGCTAACAGCACAGTTCCCGATAAATATGATTGGTGGACTGGGCAACGTGCAAATGAGATTGATAATCCTATCTTGCGCATCCTTAATGCTGTTAATCCACTTCCCGTGACTGCGAATCAAGAACCATGGCGTCTATGGGTCAATCAATCTGGATTCAATGCTTCTACTTATCTTCTCAAAGATAGCACTGGTAGTTATGAATATAATAACGAACAACGTTCTATCATGTCCAAATATATTGGTGAACAAGAAATTTGGAAAGAAGTCGAGAAGATGCGTACTAATAAAAAGTATAATGATCAATTAGATACTGTACGTGCAGAACTTGCTACAGGTAAAACCTATGATCAATTACAACCTGATACTAGGAATCTTCCTGTCCTTAGAAGGCTAACTAATCTTGTTAAATCAGCCAAAGAGGTTGCTGAAGCCAAGATGTATGAAACATATCCTTCTATGCAAGTACAAATTGCAGGAAGTAAGCTAAGTGAAAATATGATGAGACAAGGTCGTGTCAGTGAAGCCTACGATAAGGCTGAAAAAACTCAAGAACAAGTTAAACAATTGGAACAATTTAGATGACTTACACTCCTTTCGCCTCTGATACATTTACGAATGTAGCAGCAGGCACGACCAATTTTACTATTACATGGGAGTACACCTACAATCCATATTACACAGACACAGATGCAGTTAAAGCTACTGTAAATGGTGCTGCGTGGACTGTTTCTTCTGTTAGCGGCAGCACTGTCACCCTTGCATCTGGTATCCCAGCTAATGCCACTGTTATCATTTATCGTGAAACAGATCTATCAGAAAATGTAATTACTTTCAACGCTGGATCTACTCTTAAATCTGAAGATCTAAACTCAGATTTTGATCAACTCCTATTTGCTTCTCAAGAATTTAGGGATATTGACGAAAGCTTACAGACACAGATTACTGGTATTTCTAACAGTATCAATAATCTTATTGTCTTTGTAGAAACCGCAACTGTTGCAACCCTAAATACCATTGCTGGTGGTCTTACTACAGCTGATGCTGGTAAAGCATATGAGGTATTAAACTCTACTAGTATTGATAGTGCAGCAAACCCTGTAGTTAATAACTTACCAGCCAATGTAACGTGGGATTCCACTATCCAGACAAAGGTTAAGTGGAATGGTGCTTCATGGGACTATGTAATTTATGCCCCAGCTAATCCTGATGTAAGATATGCCTTTAAATCTGGTGATACTTTCACTGGAGATATTAATATACCTGCTACTACGTCTAGCACTCCATCCACTGCTGCAGTAACTAAAGCATATGTTGATGCACTGTCTTCAGTATATGTAGATGTTGCTGGTGATACGATGACAGGTGATCTGATCATCCCCACAACTACTAGTGGTACATCGAATAGTGCAGCTGTAACTAAATTGTATGTTGATACTGCTGTTGCTGGTAGTGTCTCAAACACAACTTATACATATACATCATCTTCTGTCACTGGTGGAGCTAACCTGACATTAACAGGTAGTGATTCATCCACTAATTCAGTTAAATTAGAAGGTGCTGGTCTTGTAAACATCACTCAAGCAAGTAATGTCGTCACCTTAAGTGTCGGTAATAGTGCTTTTATTGAAAATACAAGGACAGTTACTTCTAGTTATTCTATTGCAGCTGGTAATGGTGCCCACTCTGTTGGTCCCATTTCAGTTAATAGTGGCGCAACAGTCACAGTCCCCAGTACATCTTTACTTATTATTATCTAATGGCATACGGAAAAATCAAAGTAGATTCTATTATCTACGATAACTCTGGTAGTGATGTTGAAATTTCTATTAGTGGTATCCCTAGTTTAGCAGGTGCAACATTTACCGGAGATGTTAATTTCGATGGTGCTGTAGTTGTTAAAGGTGATGCAACTAATGGTTCAGGTGAAATTACTTTGAATTGTGAGAACAACTCTCATGGTGTCAAAATCAAAGGACCACCACATAGTGCAGCAGCTACTTATACGCTGACCCTACCTAACGATACAGGCACAAACGCACAGGTTCTTACGACTAATGGCAGTGGAACACTTACATGGTCTACTCCTGCCGCAGGTGTATCTCTCTCAGCAGCTAACACTTGGACTGCTGCCCAGCGTAGCGCAATCACAACTCTGACTTCAGGTGCTACTGTTACTCCTGATTTTGCAGATTCTAACAACTATACGCTTACTCTCGGTGAAAACCTAACTCTTGCTAACCCGACAAACCTTACAGCTGGTCAATCTGGTTCTATCTTCCTTGTCCAAGATGGAACAGGTTCACGCACTGCAGCTTTCGGTACTTATTGGGACTTTGCAGGTGGTACTGCACCAACACTTTCTACTGCAGCTAGTGCTGTCGATCGTATCGATTATGTCGTTCGTAGTGCGACCTCTATCCACGCTGTAGCAACACTTGCTTATTCATAATGTTAGGTTCAAATATTCTCGCCGGAGCCTCTGGACAAGGAGGGGACTCTGGCTATCAAATTGAAAAGAGTCTTAGATTTAACTCAGATGATAGTTCTGTTTTAAGCCGCACATTTGCCTCTGCTGGAAATAGACAACAGTGGACTATTTCATTTTGGTTTAAGCTAAGTAAAACTACTGGTTACCAATATTTTATTCATGCAAATCCATATACTAATCCATATTGCATTATGCAAATGGATAACAACGCATCAACAATAGCTTTTTATGATTACAGTAGTACCGGGTTTGGCTTTGTTTTAAGTCCTAGTGTTCAATTCAGAGATCCATCTGCGTGGCAGCATTTTGTAGTTGCATTTGATACAACGCAAGCAACTGCTTCTGATAGGGTTAAATGGTATCACAATGGGAAACTTCTAGCGCTTGATAGAAGTGGATATACAACATATCCATCTCAAAATTATAATACAAATGTAAATCAAGCTGTTGTTCATCAATTTAGTGACGCTAGTTATGGGTTAACTTCGTACATGGCTGACGTACATTTTATCGATGGTCAACAATTAGCAGCTACAGACTTCGGTAAGTTTGATAATAATAATGTATGGCAGCCTAAAAGTTATACAGGAACTTATGGAACAAATGGTTTCCATCTCGACTTTTCAGACAACAGTTCTGTAAGTGCATTAGGTACTGATTCAAGTGGTAATGGTAATAATTGGACACCTAATAATTTTTATGTTGGCACTAGTCCTTGGAATCAAACACAAAGTAATTGGGCAGGGTTAGATACTTACCCAACAGCAGCTTATAGCACCACACCATCAAATATTTTTAACGGTGTCACTGACGGTTCAAACGCCAATATATGGTATTGTTCAGGTGCTGGTACTCTTACTTTAAATAATTTAGCAGCTCAAATACCAAATCCTGTAACTACATTTGAAGTTTGGGGTTATGAACGTCTAGCTCCGATGTATGTAACTATCAACGGTACTCAACATACTGTTGATTTATCCTATGATGCAACCAATAGTACTTACAGATGGGCTTCAATAACTGTTAATGCACAAATCACCTCTTTATCTATTCAAGGAACTGACACTTCATATTGGGGAGTTGGTGGAATAAGAGTAAATGGTAAATTATTAGTTGATAGCGGGATTAGTAATTCTTGGGTGGTTGCAGACAACGATTCCTTAACAGACACACCGACAAACTATGGTGAAGACACTGGTGTTGGTGGTGAAGTAAGGGGTAATTATTGTACGTGGAATCCACTTGCTAAAAATTCATCAATTACTTTATCTAATGGTAATTTAAAAGTAACCCAAAGTGCTATCTATCCTGCCGGTGTTTTGGGTACGATGGCAGTATCTTCAGGTAAATGGTATTGGGAATTTACTTCTCCACCTGTTACTAATTGGAATCCAGAACCGTATTATATTGGCTTTGCTCAATTAGATCTTTTTGCATTTAGATCATCTGGATATATGTATCTTGATCCTGGTGTTTATAGTTACACAATTAGAGGCGGCTATAAGCAAATTAGAGGGGTCCAATCAAATACCGGTTGGGGAGATCAATCTCCTGGTACTGTTATGGGTCTTGCTTTAGATCTTGATAACGGAACATACAAATTATATGCAAATGGAACATTACTTGGTACTGTAGATGATCAATTACCTGCTGGACTTTGGGCACCTTTAGTTTATGTAGAATCTACTGCTTATGGCAGCTCGGCTGACGGAACTAACTTCGGCCAACGTCCTTGGGCTTATACACCACCATCAGGTTATAAAGCACTTTGCACACAGAACCTACCTGATCCACCAGTAGAAGATCCAAGTAAGCATTTTGATACGAAGTTGTGGACTGGTAATAGTAGCACTCAAACTATTTCTGGCTATAACTTTGAACCAGACCTATTGTTTTATAAAGCAAGAAGTGGTGCGTATCATTGGGGAGTACAAGATAGCGTAAGAGGTGTTGGAAAATATTTAAGTTCTAATCTTTCTGCTGCTGAACATGTAGAAACAGCAGGAACAAATGGTGTTACAGCCTTTACATCTGATGGATTTACATTAAATGGAAATGGTTATTACTTAGTCAACTACTCAGGTACGACTATGGCAGGTTGGGCATGGGACGCTGGATCTTCCAACACAAGCGTTGCTGCTGGTGATTTAAACACTGGATCCTATAATCAAAGTCAGGTTTGGAGCAATGCATGGTCCGGTACTGCCGGGTACGGTTCGTTTGCTAACTTACATGATGCAAATTTTACAACCAACTACGTACAAGCAAGTGCTACTTTAACTATTAACCCAAGCATCAACTCTAATAAAATTAGAATCTATTGTTACAACCACTCATCAGGTGGTGGTCAATATTTAAAGATCAATGGTGTTGACGTTACTGATCAATTAGAAGTAGGTGATTACGTCTGGAATGAAATTACTGGCATCACTGCTCCTATTACATCTATTGAACTGTATAGTGCAGATTACTCAAGTAACTTGATCACGGTAAAGGCCATTGAAATTGATGGAAAGATTTTGGTTGATCAAGGTGTAACTATCACAAACCGACCATCAATCGCAACTACATATCGTGCTAATCCAACAGCTGGATTCTCGATTGTTAGCTGGACTGGTAACGCTACTCAAGGTGAGACAATTGCTCATGGCTTGAATGCACCACCTGAACTAATAATTGTCAAAAACCGCGATTCAGGCTCTGCTAATTGGCCTGTTTATCATAAAGGTGCAAGTTCATTTAATCGACTGTATTTTGATGCTGGCGTCGCTTCTTCTTCAGGAACCAACTGGGATAGCCAAGATCCTAGTAGTAACATTTTTTATGTTGGTAATAATGCAGATACTAATGGAAGTAGTAATGCAATGATTGCTTATTGCTTTAGTAGTGTCGAAGGATATAGTAAAATTGGAACTTACACAGGTAACGCTACCACTCCTGGTCCATTTGTTTATTTAGGGTTTAAACCTGCATTTGTGTTGATTAAGTGTGCATCAGCCGGTTCCGGATGGAATATTATTGATAACAAAAGAGACGAATATAATGCAGCCAAAGCATTACTTTTTCCGAACACCTCAGATGCTGAGTATAGCGGATCGCCTGATCGATTAGACCTTCTAAGTAACGGGTTCAGCATTTTATCTGGTGCTAGTAATCCTAATACGGCTCAGACTTGGGTATATGCAGCATTCGCAGAAAACCCCTTCAAAACTACACGCGCACGTTAATTAATTATGCTTATTTTAGATGGAAAGCCCTTGTCCTATGACCGGGCATTTACTCATAACGGGATTCAATATCCTGCTAACTGGTTGCGCCTGACTTCATTGGAGGAGAAGGAAGCAATTGGTATTCAGGAAGCACCTGATCCTCCGTATTATGACCAACGTTTTTACTGGTCTGCTAATAATCCAAAACAACTAGACGACAAAACTGAAACTATTAACGGTGAAGAAGTTAAAAGTCCTGGAATTAGATCTCAATGGATTGCAGAACAAAACCGTATCGCAAATGCATTGCTGCAAGAAAGTGATTGGCGTGTTGTCAAAGCACAAGAAACAAGTACAGAACTTCCTACTGATTGGAAAACCTACCGAACTGCTGTCCGTACCGCTTGTAACGCACGTCAAGCAGAAATTGCAGCTGCAGCCGATACACCAGCTTTAAAAGAACTTTTGTTTGGTTCACCTACTATTCAGCAAGAGAAAAAAGATTCTGATGGTAACCTAATTGTTGATGAACATGGTTTACCTGTTTTTGAAACTGTTGCTAATCCAGCCATTGCCACAGCTTGGCCTTCCAAAATATCTTAATGATTATGATTGCTCTTATCCGTCCTATTCTGTTTTCATTCATCAATTCACCCAAGGTTAAACGTCTTATTGTTGACCTTCTTAAAAAACTTTCAGAATCTACTGATAATACTGTTGATGATGAAGCAGTAAAATTTATTGAGCGTGGTCTCTTCGGTGGAGTGGAATGAGCCACCACTTATACCCTCTCTAACCCTTCCAGAAGCTCCTGTATTGCCTATACCAGTACTGGAGCTACCAAGAGCTGACATACCTAATTACAAGCCTCTTGTAGTCCCTCCTAACACGCTTAGAGCACCTGAAGGTATTGAGGGTATTAATTCTAAAGAGGATCCACCTAAAAAAGATGCAAAGACTTCTATTCCTAAAGTCTCAAAACCACAAATAAAAATACCACAAGTCGAATTACCACCCGAAGCTCAGATAGTAGATATTCCGTTTACGGATATGCAGGTTCCAATGCCTACAACTACTATTATGACTACAGCAGCTACAACAGCAGCTATTTCTGTTGGTGCCACCCTAACTGCTACCTCTTTGTTCAAATACATAGTGATGGTTCTTAAACCAATCATGAAACAAGCATGGAACAAGATAACGAAAAAAAAGCAGGATTCATCAAATTCGTCGTCCTCTGTTGGTCAGCAGGACTCTTGACAGCTAGTTATGCAGGATGGATGCCAAAAATGGATCCAACCTATGTAGCGTCGATTCTGAGTGGCACACTCGCAACATTCTCAATCACACGTGAAAAAAAGAACTAATGAAAAAGCTTCTATTGTTGTTACTGATTGCTTCACCCGCTGCAGCGCAGCAAATAACCCCTAACTTTACTCAGGGGTCAATGAACTCTACAACTACTACCACTGTTGATATTAGCCGTACTATTGCGACCAATATTTATGGTGGTGATTACAACTCATGGTCTGGTCACAACGTAACAGCAAGCGGAAACATCACGGATCACACGACAACCTTTACACAGACAGATCCAACACAGAACTTTCAACTAGAGGTAGTGACTCGCGCTGCGGGCAAAATAGAAGACAGTCTCGTAACAGAAACAATTCAGCAAGTTACTACCACTACCTCCTTATCGGTCTTTTCGCAATAAGTCCAGCTTTTGCGAATGACGATCCAAAAGTTCAAAATACATCTAATCCTGTGGCCGCGGCTACAGGCAATGTAACTAACCAAGCGGTCCAGTTTCAAAACAATGGCGCACCTTCACGTCAATATTTTGGTCCTAATAACAGCTGCAATGGAACAACTATGCAGTTCTCGCCCTTTTATATGGGCAATGACTCTATTCCCCATGAACATACTGGTTATGTTCGTAGTAACAATTTTGGCGTGCAAGTAAATTTCTCCGTACCACTTGATGGTGGCATGGTTGAACTATGCAAAAGCATTGCTCGTAAACACGAACAAAAAATGCGTCTTGATTACGAACTTGTTCGTGCTTTAAAATGTACTGAACTAATGAAAACTGGCTTTACTTTTAGACCCGGCTCACGTGTCGAAGTTCTTTGCCATGACGTTGTTCCTATCGTATCTTTAAATGACTGAAGCCTTAATAACGGCTGTCATAGCCGCTGTTACGGCTGGCGCAGCTTTAAACAATAGACTACACAATCGAATAAAT
>MDSZ01086179.1_pt1 | contig 12630 bp, 3 predicted proteins | sample 811201 | NCBI WGS metagenome assembly MDSZ01 (sample SAMN05326647, study PRJNA326480) | marine metagenome | isolation source: seawater | place: Indian Ocean: North | collected 2010
GATACCATTCAGTTCGATACTCTCGTGCAATTCATTCCAATGAGCGGTAATATTGCAAGTTCCAATAGCGTTTGGCTCCCACAATCCAGTACTGCTGAGTTTTCCACAGTCGCTCATCCAAGAGATAGTACGATCAACGATGGGATTTGACTTGGCATCGTACATGCTGGCGTTTACCTGCATACTACTGCCCAACATGACATCAGTGCTTTGAACCTCAAGATCAATTCTATCGGGCCAGCCAGGAGATACACTAAGGTTGACACTCTGATTGACTGAATCCTTGATTGCATGAACAGAGACCTGTCCCGCCAAATCTGGAGTGAACAATCCTCCCATATCTATGGTTCCTGAATCACTCCACCATTGTGGAGAGCCAAGAACTTGGTCGCCATTGGCATCATACATCGAAGCAGTGAATTGAATTTGACCATCAGCATCCATACTCAGAGGTTCTGATGGAGAAATCGTAATCGATACCACAGTTTGCCTACCCGAAGTAAATCCAATTCCTTCATCCTCAAAGGACAAGACTGGGCAAAGAAATTGCATAACAAGAATGGTCAACATCGACAAACTGACGATGTTGCGACCAAACATCAGCACACCCCCTCTCAATCTCTCCATTCACTCCAATCTGATTCACCAGGTCCCCTATACCACCAGATTCCTGCTTCATCCTGCCACCATTCGGTGCCATTTTCATCGACGCGATAATTTCCATCATCCTGTGCTGAATATTCTTCATATCCACCTTGCTCATTTGCAGGCTGATCATAGCCTCCGCCATATGCATCCATCTGGTAATCCTGTGGGCCCCCTTGCGGACCTGCCATGCCAGAATCTTGTGGACTACCTTGCGGTCCATCGGTAGGCCCAGGTGCCGGTGCTGAATCTTCCTCATACTCATCGTATCCTTCATCGTAATCATCGTCAAACTCATCGTAACCATCTCCTGAACGCCTTACCAAAATTATGACCACTACTGCTAAACCAATTAGAACGAAAGCCCCGAGGCCAGCTCCCACGTAGTACATGGTTCCACCAGACTCAAAGAAACCTGCAAGATTACCTTCTACAGTGTAGGTCGCAGATTCACTCAATGTGAAGCCAGAGGCATTATTTGCGGCTATTGTCACGGTATGTTTTCCTTCGTCAAGAGTAGTGATTCGCCAATTAGCAAAATCGCCATCTATCTTTTCTACTGTTGCTCTTCCTGTTGCTGACACCTTAATTGACGTAGGAACTAAAATCTCATTATCATAGATGTCAAATGCCTTGATGCTGATATCAAAAGAATCGAGTTGCTCAACAGATTCAGTACCAACCTCTAGAACAAGTTGGCCAATCTCTGCAGGATACACGGTAATATTGAGTACGTCAGAATCATCGTTGACTAGGGCGTGAGAGAACCTCAGAACATGTGGCCCTGTATCCTCAGTGACCTTGGTCAAAGTTATCGAATAGGTTGACGGACCAGTAGCGACAACCTGACCGATTCCCTCGTACAACCACACATTGGTCCCTTGCTGTTGCCCATTCCACTCTACTGCTTCAGTGAATTGATTGCCTGCTGAATCATAAGCATCTATCTTCACAACAATTGTCTGTCCAGCAATAATCTGATAATTTTCTGGCTGTTCTGCAATCACGAATGAGACTGGATCTCCATGTTCAACATCTATACTCGCAGTAGTTGATAGCGAAGCGATTGAAGCGGTTAGAGAATAACTACCAACGACATCCGAGCGATATTCGCTACTGTGTTCTCCCAATAACCCTGGGCTCCACTCCAAATCTTCATCCCATAGTGCCTGAGACAGATTGTATTGCCATTCATCACCTGAATCGCTTCCTGATAACGTAAAGGAGACATCGTCGACGTTGGGTATCTCATTGCCGTCTGCATCTTTGAGAATTACCGAGAACTGAACCTTCTGCCCGACCTTGATGTCGAATTCTAAGCCATCTTCACTATCGAACTCCATGCTGTCAAGCGCCCCATGCGAGACCTCAAAGTAGAAATCCACGCTGAACAACTCCTGACTACCTTCCGGAGAATAAGTTGCTGTCATTTCATACGGAGTTGGTAGAGCGACATCAGCCTCGAAGTAACAAGTAGGTGCAATCTTGTTATCCTCACAATATTGAGCAAAGGCTTGTGATGTACTCAAGCTCCAAGTCGCCTCTATGGTCCACCTATTGCCATCAGCATCATTACCCCATGCTCTGAGCGTGACTCTGTCTACATCATCAGTGGTCATCTGATCATTCAACATTGGAACTAACGAACCATTGCGCATCTGATTTCTTTCAATCTCCATCTGCACCATAGCGCCATGTTCAACATCGATGTATACGGTGGTTGAAACGCCTTCAAACGAAGCCTTGACCCATCTATTTCCTACATCAGTAGGGTGCCATTGTGCCGGAGTGCCATTGAACAAAGTTCCACTCTGCACATCCCAATCACTCTGCTCTAACTCTACCTGCATCTCATTTCCTCTGATATCGACCCTTGTGGTGTTCAACCAGACTACTTCATCAGCGGTCACAGTTGTATTACTTACTTCTACACGTAGATGTTCGATCTGTCCATGTACAACCGTGATGCTTGATTGTGCTTCAACTCCACTAGCACTACTCAAGTTGACTGTCCAAGTTCCAACCTTATCGGCAGAGAACAAACCTGTATTACTGATGTTGCCATTCTCTACTTGCCAAGATAGCAATCCCGCTTCACTGATATCCAAAGCATTACCCTTGGCATCCCTGAGTTGATAGTTGAATTGGCAAGTTAATCCTGCTGCAACACTTTCTGCGCAAGGGGTCAAATCAAAGGAAGAAGGCGCACCTGTTGCAACCTGCACTACAACATCGATGTCGACATTATTCCATGAAACAGTAACTGTTTGTTGACCCGCTGTATGAGGTTCAAAACGAACTGCTTCGTTGTATCCCGAAGGTGCGGCTATAGAGGTCAGAGTACCGTTAGTCACACTCCACGATAGAGATACTCCCGGTACAAGATTTCCGTGTTGGTCAACAACTACAACCATCAGATCCAAAGTAGAATCAGCGTCGATTGAACCTGAGACTGGAGTCACACTATGCAAAACGGGAGCACCTGGGTTGACATTGATTTGGATGATGTTGCAGATAGCACCAAAACAAGCGGTAATGTTCCAAACTCCAACCTTGTATGGAGTGAATAGACCGGTGCTGTCTATGTTTCCATTCTCAGCACTCCAAGTAACATTCTGAGTCAATTGATTGCCATCACTATCGTACAATCCATAGGTGAAGGAAACATTGGTGTCAGCATCAATATTGACACCAGTTCCTGGGTTTATGGCGATATTGTCAACATTAGTGTAATTGAACAATACCAAGGGACGGAACGCCTCAACAATTGACTCGCTTGAGTACAATTCTGCATTCATCTGCCCCATCGAGGTGGTAGTTCCAACGATGACGAAGTGATTCGGGCAACTTAGGCACAAACTCGGATTTGTCAAATCAAACCAAAATACCTCCCCGTGAGAGGTCAGGTACAAATTCACTGAATCGATTGCTGGTCCGTAATCAACTCCCTCCTGCATTCCAGCAGCGGACCATAGATTTCCACTCGATGACTGTAGCCAAGTACTACCCTGATCGCTGAATGGCAGATTAATCAGTGGATGGACGGAAAGTCTCATCGACATACCTCCACTTAATGATTGCAAATCCATTACTGTGAATCGAATACTGGCTGAATGAGCACTTGCATTAGCGGGCAATGGAATGTCACTGATGTCCACGGTGAACAAGGCCTTGCACTCATGGAATGGCATAACACCGGCTCCACTTCCACAACCTTCACCTACCAACAAATCTTCATTTGGATGGCTCTGAGCGGGGCTAGCATTACCAATCCAACCATCTATAACATCAGGGTGAACTAGATCTTCAACCTCTTGGGATTGTCTAAGTTCGTACGTCCAAGTCAAATCACCATTGTACGTATTGTTTACCGGCGAACCGATGCCGAATGACCATCTGCTGCTTGAAGGTCCAGGAATACTGCCATTTATCGCTTGAACCCACCACTCATATTTCTCACCGGGAGACAAATCTGAAGATATCTGGTAGGTAGAACCGTTGAAGCCAGTATCTTCCCAACTTCGATACTTGTTTCGGCCTGAAGCGTTAGAGATGGTGACAATGTATGCTGTTGCATTCTGAACAGGGTTCCATTCCAACATTGGTTGAGTATCTGCCGACAATATCCAATTGTTCTCCTGATACACAGCTTGTCCGTCATTAGGAGAAATCAAAATCGGCTGAGAGGGAGGGAGTGAACCATTAGCATTGTCAACATATTCAACCTCCAACTTGGGGCGTAGAGAATTATTCCAATATTCCGAAGAATAGAAAATCATACTTGTCGAAGGTGTACCGACAGTGGTTAGCATGATTGTCATAGTCTTGTTACCAGACAAAACATTTGACTGAGCCAAAGAAGTGACATCCCATTCAATCCATGTATCTGGCGGGAACGTACCCACGGTTGAACGAGTTATTTCAGTAGCATTGCAAGTAGGGGCAGATAACTGTGTCACCGTATTCTCAAAGAAAGCCCCACAAGCATGGGCACTAATTGTCAACGGCGAGATCCCTATCACTTGATAGCGATACAACTTGAGCAGTACCTGAGTTGGAATCATATGCTGTGGGAAGGCCAATTCACCGAGATCGAATTCGATGAGAATACTCGAATCTCCGCTACCGCCGTGCGACATACCCAATGTCAGATTAGTGCTACTTCCATGATTGGTTGATGTAGCAGCGGAATCAATCCAAGTATCTGGCACACTCGGCAAACTTCCCGTTTCCTCAAACACTGCATCTCTATACAATGTGACACTATGGTTTCCTGAGCCATCATCGCTACCCTGAGGCGCAGGAACTCGGAAACTCATAGGACTGCTCCAATTACCCAATCTATCTCCTTGGATTGCACGCACTCGCCAATATATCCACTCGTCTTCAGTGGTGTTGACATCGATGGGTATGTGGAAACTCAAATTGGCTACATCGAAATATGGGGTCGCATTGCTATTGGAAGTACAGGTCAATGAACTGCAAGTTCGTACAAAAGAACCGATAAATCTAGAGTTTGTTCCATATTGGAACTCCCATTCACTAATATTGGAATCACTGCTATTCCATCCGAATTCCAACGGATTCTGAGGAGACGGCCTTTCAGCGCCGGCGTCCCACATAACATTACCACTGGCTGGACTTTGCCCTGTTGAATCAGAAGGTGTCCAGCCATTTCCACTGCGCCAAGTCAAGTTCAATTTCGGACGATACTCGATGTCTGGATCTTCAGAACTGGCGAACTGGTGCCACTGCTTCGTGCTGTCTTCTGAACGGAACAGCAACCATACGCTTTGGTGTCCATAGAGGTGACCTAATTGAGCAGCATGCGAAATATCCCATGTATACCAACCATCTGTAGAGACTTCAACAACATCTAGCGGCAGACCCGCGTCTGCAGCCCCCAATGCTCCACCAGCATTCCAACTGCTACCATTGGCTCTTTGGTTCCAGGTAGCCGCACCTTCCACGAATCCCCAGTTCAATACCGAGACTGAGATGTTCTGTGAATTTGAGACTCCAGAATTCTTGTAGAGCGACAAAGTTGCACTAACCACCTCGTAAGGCGTCTTGATTGGATTGCCGCTGAGATTGTACATCATGACAGTTGTCGCTTCACCCAATGTCCCCACATGTGGAGGGTCACCCACAACAAGAGAGGTATTGCTCGCATGATTGGCATTTGTATAGATTCCATCTAACCAAGTATCCTCGAAATAGTCTGGCTCATTGATTTGCGGCAATGCAGAACCATCCTGAATTTCTGCGTAGGCATCGGTTGAATTTATCGCTCCACCCAACCAATTTGGTAAACAGAAAGTGTAGCCCTGACTGAAACTACCGAGAACATGGTCATCAACAGCTTGCACCGCCCAAAGATAGCACTTGCCGCTTGATAGATTACTTGGCGGAGTATAACTGAGATTAGTGAGAGTGAAGCCTGCATCTACAGTTGAATCCAAAATACTCCAGCCAGCCCTTACATCAGAGGAATCGTGGAACATGTACAGCCTCCATGAATCAATGCTACTTCCATTGGCATGAGTCCAATTCAGAGTAGGCGTTCCAGCAGGAAGCAGGGCTACACTAGAATTGTCCCACAGAACCTCTCCATCTGGAGCACCACCAGTAGCAGCGCTCTCGGAAGCGGATTGGGCACCAGTTGTCCAAGTTAAATTGGCCCAAGGTTGATCGCTACTAGAGTCACTTGAGCTAAACTTGACTTCTCCACGGTCATCATCAGCAACCAATGCTAATTCGATATGAGATACTCCCGCAGCATGTGCTTTCTGAGCGAGATAAGTAATGTCAAATGACATCCAATTGGTAACTGAAACATTCTGAACTTCGAAGAACACATCGCCTCTTATGTCGCTCAATTTAGTGGTCGAATTTGCAGACCAGTTGGCCGAACCATCCCTTGTAAGACCGGTAGCACTCTCATTCCAATATCCATTGACCGCGTGTATAGAAACGCGCTGAGTGGAAGAAGTACCCCACTCACAATACAGGTTGAGCAATGCTCTTTCTAGAGTTGCATTCTGCGGCATGGGAATATCGGTTAATGGAATCTTCATCAGAGCAGTTGCAGTTGAACCATCACTTCTCTCACCAAGAATCAAGGAACTATCAGAACCGTGGCTGCTGTTCAAATCAGTTCCTGAATGAGCAACCCAAGTATCAACAAACAGCGGAACTCCGAGTGATGGCATCGCTTCTTTGTGTCGCAATTCGACTGCGGCACTATCTGAATCAACCGTCCACGTTGTCAGGTCTGGAACATGGAAGTGATTGTATTGGCTCCAATTTCCGATTTGATTAGTAGATGATATTGCTCTCACGCGCCAGTACCATGTTTTGCCGACGGAGAGGTCTACTGGAACTTGGAAGGTCATGTTAGTAAGATCAAATCCACTACTGGTCCACGAACCATACGATAACAGATCAGCGCTGTCGAAAGAGGTATTACTATCGATATCAATGACGAAACCTGAAACGTTGGTATTTCCAGAATAGTTCCACTTTAACAGCGGATTAGGAATTGCAGAACGTTCTATTCCATCTTCGACCGACCAACTGCCGTTGGCTGGAGAAAGAGGAGTTGGTTCATCTGGAAGTGCCGAAGAGCCTGGAACATATGTGAATATCAATTCAGCCTTATTGCTTGAACTGGATACCGAATTTCCGTACAACAATGCCTCTCTGCTATTTCCGGTTCCCGCACCCAATACTGCTAGTATAACATCGAAGTTCTCACCATTTCGCATCGCATTCTGCACCCCAAGGGTGACATTCCATTCAAACCAAGACTCACTACTGCCGCTTATCGTAGTGGAAGACAACAACTGCCCTCTTTCCCATCCCTTGGCACCTACCGTTCCCCAAGATGTTCTTCCGTCGAACTGGTTCCAAGTTGCACTCTCTTCGGTCCAGTTGTGTTGATGGCTTTCATATGCACCAACATATGGATTGCCACTGGCATATGACATCTTGTATCGCAACTTAGCCTCGACCACAGCATAACCATCTGGCAAGCCATGAGTCATCAAGTGACAACCGAACAGTATCGCCGTCTCAGAGCCTCCGAAAATCGTGTTGTATGAAACCTGCATCTCTTCTTCGGAATCATAATTTGAAGTGGGAGTACCGCCATCGATGTAAGTATCCTGACAACTTGGATGTAGGCCATCCGATGAAGCATTACCATCTCGAAGATTGAATTGATAACGATCTCCTCCAAGGTAGGTTGAATTCAAATCAGTAATGAAGAATGACTGCTCATTCCATGAACTCCAAGTTCCGTTGCTGTCTACCTGAGCCATTCTCCAATAATACATATTTCCAGTGGACAGACCATCGCTGGCAGTCAAGTTAAACGAACCATCACTAACTTGGAAATCGTTGTCAACAGCAGTATCGACTTCTTTTACGATATTTCGGAAAAACTTGTCATCCGAAAATTGATACAGAATTTCATTTCCTGAAGAGGCGGAAGCCTTCCAAGTCAATTCGGGGGTTGTGTTTCCAGATAGATTGTGTCCCGAAAGGTTCCATACTCCCTGACCCTTGATTGGATGCAACATCTCGACATCAGAAATCAACGTATTTGCAGACCACTTGTAAGTGACTTTCCAGTACGGTTGATCGCTAGAAGAACTTGCTTCAGTACTGTGGAATGTGACCTCGTTTGAAGAATAACTGTTCTCGTCGGGCATTTTCCCAACCATCAGAAAGTCAACCGGTTCAGTGGTTCCGGTAGCTACGTAAGACTGGAAGCCAATAGTAGAATTATATCGAATCTCAGAAGTGCTAGAAGACACATTGTAGTTCACAAATGAAGTGCGTAATTCCGTATCCCAATCATTGCTGTCTCCAAGAGGGCTATTCCAAGTAGCATCCTCCTCAACCCAATCCATGTGATTTTCAACGTAGATATCTGAAACTAGTACAGTTCCACTGGATGAACTCTTCTGCATAACAAACTCATTGGAGACAATCGTTACATTCGTAGGTAGACCAAGATGTTGTGCGTTCAATCTTAACATGGTCTTGTATTCGGTATCAGGAGAGGTGTCCGTCCCTATCTTGATGGTACTTTCTGAACCCAAGGAAGTTGTCTTTTGAGAAGAATCCAATTCTGCATCCCAAATGGTCTTGTCATCTAGACCAAGGTCAGAGGAGGTTATGTTGAGGGTTGCCGTACCATCTCCATTGTCAGTTATGTTATGAGCCGGTAAATTGAACCAACCGCCCTGCCATTTTCCGATTTGATCATCAGAACTTATCGAGCGCATTCTGTAGAACATTGTGCTACCATTGGAGACGGCTTCAGAAGCAGGAACGGTCATCGAACCGGTTCCTGTGCCTGTCTGGAAAATTGAAGCATTCGACATACTGGTCCAATGACCACCTTCATCTGAAGATTGACGGAACTCGCTTGATTGCGATAATTGAACTTCAACACCAGTTCCATTCCAACCCTTCCATGACATCGTGGGAGTCGTATCTGCAGACAGAATGAAATCACCGGTCATCAACGAATGGCCATCCTCAATCCAATCAGGAGTTAATTCTCCCACTGGGCCTGCGCTACTATTGCTCAACACTACACTGAGTAAAGGATGGTAGGTAGAATTACTATAATCGCTAGTATAACACTCGGATTGAGAACTTGTTCCCGAGATGATGTATCTTGCCGAACTCCAGTTATTTGCCGCTCTGACCTGAATCTGTCTGGTGATGTTCAGAGAGACGGTGCCGTTGCTGAGCATATCGACACTCGGCTCCCAAGCACTCCTATCCTTGCTTGAATCTGCACCCATAATATCCCAGGGCTGCGAAGTGTTTGGCCCCAACCAATTAGCATTGGTCTCATTGATGGCTGAAGTGACATTGGTAATGTAGAACTCAGTCGCATCACCATCAGAATTGAAACATTCCAAATCGAGTGTCGCAGAATGCACAGTCATCGAAGAAGACAAGTTCAAGGTGAACTCGATCAACATACGGGCTTCAAATGTCCCACTTACTCCAATCAAGGCCGTAGTCTCAGAACCGTAGGTGTTTGAAGGAACGGTTGAATCGATATGGGTGTCAATGCTCGTGTTATATGTCCAAGTGAAGGCATTCGATGGTGCGGAATCAACTTCAGGTGAATCCCGAAGAGGTGCATTATCAAGGAATGGATAAGCAATATCTGCTAGCAGGAACATGGCTACCAAAATCATCGATTTACCAGAAACATGGAATCTTGTGGGCGCGCTTGACATGGCTCTCACCATCGGCGACGAATCTGACTGAGTTATGATGCTTCGCACTGGCCGCCCATAGGGCGGCCCCAGCATGAATGGCCAGTGATAAGGTTCATCGCCCCCCGTCTCAGCCATACTCCCGCATGAGCGAATTATGGGTTGAAAAGCACCGGCCCCGGTCGGTTTCCCAAATACGTGGACAAAGCAGTGCAGTCGAGAGACTGGTCGTTTATGCAGCCAATATCGACTTTCCACATCTGCTCTTTGCAGGACCCCCTGGAACAGGAAAGACAACCGCGGCGATGGCCCTCGCCAGAGATGTATTTGGTGAAGGATTCAGAGAGAATATGTTGGAAATGAATGCTAGCGATGAGAGAAAACTGGAGAGCATTCGCACCAAAGTCAAGCAATTCGCTAGAACCGCGCCCCTCCATGGTGCGGATTTCAAGATCATTTTCCTCGATGAAGCCGACGCACTAACCAATGACGCACAAGGGGCCCTGCGTAGAATCATGGAAAAGTATGCTGAAACTTGCCGCTTCATTCTCTCCTGCAATTATTCCTCCAAAATTATCGAACCTATTCAATCTCGTTGCGCAGTCTTCCGATTCAGGCCGCTACCGGATGATGATGTCAAACAACAGATTGAACATGTTGCCAAAGAAGAAGGAGTGGAATTGGATGATGATGCTTGTATCGCTATAGTCGACATCAGCAGAGGGGATTTGCGAAAAGCAATAACCGCTCTTCAAGTTGCTGCAGCTCTGAATCCACACGTCAGCAGAGCGATGATTTACGAGACTAATGCAACCGCTCCTCCAGAAGCCCTACAGGCATATCTACTGGCTTGCAGAGAAGATGGCTTTCACGCTGCAAGAAGACGCCTGCGCGAACTACTCGACAAATTTGGTCTTGCAGGGACAGACATGGTCAACCAACTACATCGTGAATTGTACAATTCTGAATTCCTAAGCGAAGCCGCCAAATTGGATTTGACTGAACTGATGGCGGAGATAGATTTCAGATTGGTTGAAGGTGGCGGAGAAGACTTGCAATTGGATGCGATGACAGCCCGGATTTGTCAAGCATTATCCAATTGAAGACACAATTGGATTCTTCATTTTTCCAATTGATTATTCTGCCTCTTCAAGTGGCGCTTCACTAACGATGACCTTCCAAGAATAAGAGCGTGAATTCTCCCACGGATCTCCATCTTCACTTAGCGTCAAATCGATGACATGGATACCCGTATCTAATCCATCAGTAACTAATCGAATTGCCATACCTCTATCATATTCCTTGGAGACAATGGTCGGCCACGCATAGGTTCCGTTTGCACCTTGGTGCGAATCTCCCCAATCGCTCAAGTTGTCAAAGCTCGATTCAGATGAATTGAGAGAAATTTCAGTTCCATCGAATAGTGTCAACGTTGCAGAAACTTGTACCGCTTCTGAATTTAAGTTATCTCTAATTCCAAACAACAGCCAAATCTCACCATCCAATCTTTCTTCACCTTCGTCAAGAATAAATTCAATCTGGCCGCTTCCATCTAGAGCATCGTCTGTCAAGCGCAATTCTTCGCCATCGATTACCATAACAGTCCAAGCAGCAGCAACTTCGGGTTCCCCGATATCTGCAAATGGCGGATTAGCCAATAGAAATGAAAGAGCTAACCAAGAAAATACGTGCAAAAAGGAAGCCCTGAACCAAGTTCCCTTGCCGTAATGTTCGACAACCGCTTCCGACATTGCCATCCTATGCAATGAAGGGAGAAGGAAAATCAAGGCGATAGGCAGGAACCAGAGAAGATCTAGATTCCCTGAAGGATCCATGTTAGGCATAACGAGATAGCGCATCATCAAAGACACCACTATCGAAAAGGCGATGACTAGCCACATGGAATACATATCTGCTCTTTCTTTGGAGACATGCTTGACTGGGTCGAAAGCCTCGATTCCATGGTCGCGCCCAGAACGACCCTTCTTGTCGCCGTCCTTGCGTTTGCGAGAACCTCTGTCTGCCCGTGCCGCCGACATCGCTGTCTGCATGTCGACCATGCTGTCCGCGACCTGTGTCCGGCCTTTCTATGCTACGGAACTAGAAACTCATACCACTGGACTCAGTCTCAACAATTGTGAGTGCCGTGAGCGGGGGGTTAGCGAATTACCTCAATTCGCTAAGAACAACAAACAACATCACTCCCAAGATTCCGGCACTCGGACAAACCAATACCAACTGAGAGTGCCGGGAGCGGGGCTTGAACCCGCGACCTTCGGATGTCTCAGACATCACGGAGATTGACTTCAGCGCGAACAGTGCCTTTCGGCTGCCCTATGAGTCCGACGCGCCACCAACTACGCCACCCCGGCAACAGTGTGCCGACCTACCATACCGTCTTCAATGGTGCGGCTCAAGACCTTCACACTCGCGCAGCGTTGATGTGCCTCCAATAATTGGACCACAGTATGGCGCCCTCTGATATACCCGCAGAAGGTAGTCGCGTCAAGATGCAGGTTGAAGGGCCTGCAGGAGAAACTCAGCACACTGGAGTTATTCTACCACCTGCTGATACAGGATTTGTATCCCTCAAACTCGACAATGGATACAATGTCAGCCATCCCTTATCGAATATCACCTCGTTGAAGTTGCTTGCCGAGGCAGTTCCCAGAGTAGAATCCGAAAATGGGGAATTGGAATTTGATGCTACGCTGCCCTTGATTCGCATCATCCATAC
>MDSZ01206564.1_pt1 | contig 12630 bp, 10 predicted proteins | sample 811201 | NCBI WGS metagenome assembly MDSZ01 (sample SAMN05326647, study PRJNA326480) | marine metagenome | isolation source: seawater | place: Indian Ocean: North | collected 2010
ACCGTTAACTTCAAACCGGGAATGCGAACATCATAAAAGCTGTTGCTGGCGGCATTGATAAACCGCAGCCGTACGCGATCACCGCGCTGGAACAAGCCGTTCCAGTTGCCTGCCGGGGTGGTACCGTTCATCAGGAAGGTAAAGGTGGCTGCCGATAAATCGGCTAAATCGGTCGGACTCATCCGCATCTGATTCCACATCTGGCGTTTTTCCAGCGCCGCCTGTAATCCCATCTTTGAGACATCGTCAGTGAAATCGAAAAAGGTGGACCGATTGAAGTTATAGACATCGCTTTGAACTTTCAGTTTGCTGAGGGCGCGCATCGGGTCTTCATCGGTCCAGTCAGAAAGCTCCACCACATAATCCTGGTCAGCACGATGTTTTTCTTCACGTGGTTCAATGATCAAGGCGCCGTACATCCCCGTCATTTCCTGAAAGGCAGAGTGGCTATGGTACCAATAGGTGCCGCTCTGTTGTAACTTGAAACGGTAAACAAAGGTTTCTCCCGGCGCGATGCCTTTGAAACTGATGCCCGGTACACCATCCATTTGATAGGGCAGCAGTATTCCGTGCCAATGAATAGAAGTGTCGACAGGTAAACGATTAGTGACGCGAATGGTGACGTCATCGCCTTCACGCAATCGTAGCGTTGGTGCCGGGATGGAACCGTTGATGGTGGTGGCCATGCGCGTGACGCCAGTGAAATTGACGGGAGTTTCGGCGATCACTAGATCGATTTCTCGGCCGCTGAGTACTGGTGCTGAGCCCAGCGCGGTCGCACCTTTTACAGCCGCCTGCAACCAGGCCGGTGTGGCGGCCAGCACGCCACCGGCTGCAAGGCCCTGTACGAAGCGACGGCGTGTCGCACTATACGTTTTCATAAATGCTCCAATTCATTCATAAATACTCCAATTCAACGATATCGTTTTTCATAATCTTGCCTTCGATCACATCAACCGTGGCGAAATGCTCGTCGATGATCCCGTCGACGCTGACCTTACCGATCCACTCGCGAGCCCAGTCAGATTCACCTTCCTCAACGACATCCGTTCTAAACACGACGCGGTAGGCGTCCAGCACTTGCCCCACTTCAGCGCCCTTGGGTTCGCTGATGCAGATGACAGTGCGCCCGTCGGAGGCCTGCACCACCTGACCCACCATGACGTACCGATGGTAAAACGGACTATTGGCACATCCGGCCACCAGCAGCACGGCCAAAACGAGCGCCGCGTTTCGCAGAAATTGAATATGCATTACACACCTCCAAGAGTCATTGTCATGAATCGTATAGCGCGGCCTTTCTCGAAACAGCTGAACGGGCGAGCCAGTGACGGTGACCGATACCAACCCGCATCAGCACAGATAAATCCTATATTAACTAATCTCCCCTGTCAGCCAGATGACCCGTAGATTACAAAAATGTCACCTTGGTATGATCTTACTGTGGGGAATGACCCGCTAGACTGATATAAAACGTGATAAGCGAGGTATTTATGCGACTACTGTTGGTCGAGGATGAAATCAAGACTGGCGACTATTTGCGGCAGGGGTTGAGCGAAGCCGGTTTTCAAGTGTCCCTGGCTCGCAACGGTCTCGATGGCCACCATCTGGCGATGACCGAGTCTTTCGACCTGATTGTGCTGGATGTCATGCTGCCCGACGTGGATGGCTGGCGCATTGTGCAGTCGCTGCGCGAGGCAGGACGCCAGACGCCGGTGTTGTTTCTTACCGCTCGTGACAGCGTGGATGATCGTGTCAAAGGATTGGAGCTGGGCGCCGATGACTACTTGGTAAAGCCCTTCGCCTTTGCCGAGTTGCTGGCACGAGTGCGCACCCTGTTGCGCCGAGGCTCGGCACCACCCCTGTCGGACCAGCTCAGAATAGCGGATCTCACCCTGGATCTGCCGAGGCACCGGGTCACGCGCGCCGGCCGAAAAATCAATCTCAGCCACAAGGAATTCTGCCTGCTGGAGCTGCTGGTGCGCCGTCAGGGTGAGGTGTTGCCACGTTCGCTGATCGCCTCGCAGGTATGGGACATGAATTTTGATTCCGACACCAATGTGATCGACGTAGCCATCCGTCGCCTGCGCGCTAAAATTGACGATGACTTCGAGCCCAGGCTCTCGTCATCTACTCCATTTTTAGAGGTAATTGAACCTCAAACGTGGTTGCCTCCGTTGTGGAGAACGCTCTGATCTTCCCGCCGTGGGCTTCGATAATCGATTTCGTGATGGCCAAGCCCAGCCCGGCACCTTCGCTGCTACGTTGGCGGGATGCGTCGAGCCTGTAGAATCGTTCAAAAATATGATTCAAATGCTCTTCAGGTATAGGTGGCCCTGGGTTCTGTATGCGGATTCTTACGTTACCGGAGTTCACTTGAAGGGTTGTGGTTACGCTCTGCCCCTCTGGCGTATGCCGGACTGCATTGGACAGCAAGTTACTCAAGGCGCGACGGATCATTAGTCGGTCGCCATGGACATGAACTTGCTCTCCGGTATTTTCTAACAGCACCTCCCGCTCTTCTGCCCAGGCGCTGAAATAATCGAACAGGTTTCTCAGCTCTGACTGAAGATCGATATCGACCAGTTCCGGTTTCAGCAGCTGATTATCAGCCTGAGCCAGAAAAAGCATGTCACCGACCATCTTGGCCATGCGATCATATTCTTCGAGGTTTGAATACAGCACTTCCCGGTACTGCTCCACGCTGCGCGCCTGGGTTAGCGCTACCTCAGTATGGGTTCTCAAATTGGTAATGGGTGTGCGCAGTTCGTGCGCGATGTCACCGGAAAAATCCGATAGGCGTCGGAATACATCTTCAAGCCTGCCAATCATTTCATTGAAGGAAATCGTCAGCTCTACCAACTCGGCGGGGACGGATCGCGGTTCAAGGCGAAAATCCATCTGATCAGACCTGATGCGTCTCATCTCTCGGCTGATACGTCGAATAGGAGCGTGTCCCTGGTAAATCGCGAACCAGGTTGCCAGAAGAACTATCAAGCACGCGGCAAGGGTGACAATCCGAAGGTGGTTCCGAAAGCCGTCCAGGTAATGCAGATGAAAGTCGATTCCTGTGGCGACCGCGAGTCTGAACCTGGCTTTGCCTTCAAGCCTGTCTGATTCAATCCACAAGACCGCACCACGAAAGGCTTCTTGATGATCATTCCAGCTCTCAACCGTATCGATAGTGATTTCTTCTACAGGTCGGGCAGTGCGGGCGAACGTGTCCAGATTGAAACCCGGTGTTGAGTAGATCAATGACCCGCTATCGGTACTGATTCGGTATTGAGCTTTACGATGACCTGTTACCACGCTAGCGAGACGCTGATGCAGTTCGTCGGCGGGTATATCGGCCGGTATGGTCGCGAGGAGGTATTGCAACGCCTGAACTACTGAATTGAGCTCATCCACATCCTGCTGGACGAAATGATTATTGATAGAGCGCTCCATCATCCAGCCAAAGGTGAGGAGAACAGCGGTTATCACAGCGCCAATGGAGACGGTGAGTCTAACGACCAGAGATGGCGGGCGTCTTTTCATGGGCTAGCCTGGCTGTGTCACGTCAAGCATATAGCCCATGCCGCGTACGGTATGAATCAGCTTTGGTTCAAAATCTTCATCGATCTTCGCGCGCAGCCGCCGGATAGCAACATCGATGACATTGGTGTCACTGTCAAAATTCATGTCCCACACCTGGGAAGCGATCAATGAGCGTGGTAACACTTCCCCTTGGCGCCGCACAAGGAGTTCAAGTAGGGTGAACTCCTTGTTGGTCAAGTTGATCCTCACGCCATGTCGCTGTGCGCGACGGCGAGGTATATCCAGCATCAGGTCAGCCACCTGGAGTTGATCCTGAAAAACCGGCGCAGCACCGCGCCGTAACAATGTACGTACTCGTGCCAGCAGCTCCGAAAAAGCAAAAGGCTTGACCAGATAGTCGTCCGCTCCCAATTCCAGACCCTTGACCCGGTCTTCTACACTGTCCCTTGCGGTGAGAAATAACACAGGCGTGGTGGATCTGGCCTCTCTCAATGACTGCATAATTCGCCAGCCATCCACATCAGGCAGCATTACATCAAGGACAATCAAGTCATACGAGCCGGTAAGCGCCAGGTGGTGACCATCGAGCCCGGTCCGGGCGAGATCTACCACAAAGCCGGATTCTATGAGGCCCTGCCGGATATAATCCCCAGTTTTCACTTCATCTTCTACGATGAGAATCTTCATCGTTCCACTCCGCTCTACAGTTCAGGCAAGGAAGCCAGTCCATTTCATTGTCGTCAATATCAATTTTATAGTCTGAAATCTGCCCACAACATGACCAGAAAATGACAAATATGTAATGTTGGTGGCCGGAAGCTAGGTTATATCGGTGAGAAAAGCGTTGTTCGCATAACATGACTAAAATGTAATGCTTGCGGGAGCAGCCTGGTCATCTTTAACTAATAAGTTTATGGCATCATGATTCATGTAATCTCCTCCTTTAAGAAGCCGCAAAAAACGCGGCGCAAACTGCCTGCTTATTTGAAAAGGTGCTTATCCATGGTTCACGATAATTCTGAGTCTCATTGTCATCACCATACACCCTCCCACACGGGCTCAGGGCTTACAGACCCGGTCTGCGGCATGGGTGTAACGGCAGACTCTGCCCAGCATGTTGAGCATGCGGGTAAAACTTACTACTTCTGCAGCACCAAATGCATGAATAGATTCCAGCATGACCCTGAGAAGTTTCTTTCACCAACCCCGCCACCTCCCTCGGAAGCGGTCAAAGGCACAATTTATACGTGCCCGATGCATCCGGAAATACGTCAGGACAACCCCGGAACCTGCCCTAAATGCGGCATGGCACTTGAACCCCTGATGCCCAGTCTGGAAGATGACAATCCCGAGCTGGACGATTTTTCCAGGCGATTCTGGTGGACATTGCCTTTTACCGTCATTGTCACGGTGCTTGCCATGTTTGGGCCACAGCTTGGCTGGTTCGAGATGGCGACGCAAACGTGGATAGAGCTTGTACTGTCGCTTCCCGTGGTGCTGTGGGCCGGACAGCCGTTCTTCGTACGGGGTTGGCAATCAGTGGTCAACCGCAGTCCCAACATGTGGACGCTGATCGGCTTGGGTACCGGTGCCGCCTTCGTCTACAGCACGCTGGCAACCGTAGCTCCCGGTATATTTCCGGAAACATTCATGTCCATGGGGCGTGTGGCGGTTTATTTCGAAGCCGCAGTGGTGATCATTTCCCTTACGCTGTTTGGTCAGATGCTGGAGCTTCGCGCGCGTTCCCAGACATCCGCTGCCGTCCGGTCATTGCTCGGTCTGGCGCCCAAGACGGCCCGCCGTATCAATGCAGACGGAACAGAAGAAGATGTACCGCTGACGCATGTGCATGAAGGTGATCGTTTACGCGTACGTCCCGGTGAGAAAGTTCCTGTCGATGGCATTGTTGAAGAGGGTGCAAGTTCTCTCGATGAATCCATGTTGACTGGTGAATCGTTACCCATCAGCAAGCGCCCGGGTGACAAGGTCATAGGGGCAACGATGAACACCTCTGGTGCACTTGTGATCCGGGCGGAGAAAGTCGGCTCGGCCACTGTGTTGTCACAAATTGTCCAGTTGGTGGCTCAGGCCCAACGCTCTCGGGCGCCGATGCAACGGATGGCTGATTTGGTGGCGGGTTACTTTGTCATGGCGGTGGTAGCCATCGCCATCCTCACCTTGGTCGTGTGGGGCATATTCGGCCCGCAGCCAAGCTGGGTCTATGGCCTGATCAATGCGGTCGCTGTTCTGATCATCGCTTGCCCTTGTGCGCTGGGGCTCGCAACGCCCATGTCAGTCATGGTTGCTACCGGACGAGGCGCAACCCAGGGTGTTCTGTTTCGTGATGCAACAGCAATAGAAAATCTGCGCAAAGTCGATACGCTCATCGTAGACAAGACCGGCACCTTGACAGAAGGCCGACCCGCATTCGATCAGGCTGTTTCCGCTGGCGAATTGGACGCCGATGAAATCTTGCGCCTGGCTGCCAGCCTCGATCAAGGCAGCGAGCATCCTTTGGCTGACGCTATTGTCAGCGCTGCGCGCGAACGTAATTTGGTGCTCAGCCCAGTGGACGACTTTGACTCGGGTAGCGGCATAGGCGTACGGGGCAAGGTTGAAGGCAAAACACTGCTGTTGGGCAACACTGCGTTCATGCAGCAGGATAACGTCAATGTTGATGGCCTGGCTGCCACCGCTGAGGGATGGAGGACAAAGGGTGCGAGTGTGATGTACCTGGCGGTTGACGGCACACTGGTCGGCCTACTCGCCGTTTCCGACCCCATCAAACAGAGCACCCCTGAAGCGGTACAGGCGCTCAAGGCCGCGGGAATCAGGGTCATCATGGCTACTGGTGACGGTATTTCAACGGCAAAAGCGGTCGCCGAACAACTAGGCATAGACGAAGTTCATGGCGAAGTGAAACCGGCCGACAAGCTGAATCTGGTTGATAAGCTTCAATCAGAAGGTTGCATCGTTGCGATGGCGGGCGACGGCATCAACGATGCCCCGGCACTGGCCAAGGCGAATGTCGGTATCGCTATGGGAACCGGGACGGACGTAGCGATGAACAGTGCGCAAATCACCTTGGTAAAAGGAGACCTGCGGGGTATCTCGATTGCCCGGGACCTGTCAAACAAGACTGTTCTCAATATGAAGCAGAACCTTGGTTTTGCGTTCATTTATAATGCGTTAGGCGTTCCACTGGCTGCTGGCGTCCTGTACCCGTTTGCCGGGTTGCTTCTATCACCCATGTTTGCAGCCCTGGCGATGAGTCTGAGTTCAGCGTCCGTTGTATTCAACTCGCTGCGGCTTCGTGGTTCGGTTTAAGCTGGATACGTCGAGGGGGTAGCGGAAAATGGCGAGTCTCTACTCGCCATTTTTCTTCGGTTTTTCTAGCTATAAGAAAGTACCCCGTATCGCACACCCTGCGTCATTGATGACGCAGGGTGGTTTGTTTCTGCGCCTGTAGAACCTCAGCTGGCCAGGTACTTTTGATGTAAGCCAGCACCGCGACAATATCTTCATCAGTCAAAATATTTCGGTATGCGGGCATATCGCTTTCGTAGTCGGGCGGTGCGGTTCTGCCGGGTACCAGGCCATTTTTCACCATATCCACCAGCATGGCATCCGAGTGGTGCCACGTGTGCCCGGTTTGATCATGGGGCGGGGCAGGTAATCTCCCATTGGGTAGACGTTGACGCCAGTTTTCCTGCCCTTGCAGCGACTCTCCATGACACACCGCGCAATGTATTGTGTAGATGGACTGGCCAAGCGTGACCTGATTCTGATCGGCTGGATCTATAAACTCGGGTCCAGACACATGTGTGGCCGTATAAAGGAAGGCGACGGCGCCAACTATCGCAACGCCGATCGCTCCGAAGACTTGATTTCTTCCAGGCATCTATCTATCTCCGATGACTTCGACTGTGCCTACCATCCCCGCCTCGGTATGGCCTGGAATGAGGCTTGCAAAATCAACCTTGCCCGGCTGATCAAACTGCCACACCAGACCGCCTACCTTGCCTGATTGTAGAGTAATCATGTTCGGCTCTTCGTGTTCCATACCAGGTGCTGCCAGCATTTCAGCTGCATGCGCCTTGAGCTCTTCTATTGAGCCAATCACCATTTCATGCGGCACCTGTCCCACGTTCTTGATAAAAAAACGAACTGTTTCGCCCGCTTCAACCTGGATATTGCTGGGAGTGAAGCGCATGTGGTCATCCATGACGATGTCAATCGTCCGGGAAACGTTCGCCGGATCGCCGGGCTGACCCACTGTAGAAGTAGCGTGCGACATGGTCGGCATGTCATGTCCGTGCATGTCGTGCCCGGAGTGGTCAACTGCTGCGATAGCAAAGGCTGGCAGCAGACTGAGCGCGAGGATGGTAAAGGTCTTTTTCATACTGAATTCTTTCCAGGAGTTAATTGGGGGATAGTTGATTGGACTACCCCATTAAAAGCGGCTGTCAGAAGCGGAAGCTCAGACCGGTGACAAAACGGGTTTCCTGTCTGGACTCTCCCGCTGCCCGGGCGTAATCCGCTGTTTTACTGAATTTGCTAGCCCATTCCACACCAACATAAGGGACCAGCTGTCGAGTTATCTCGTATTTAACGCGTAATCCAGCAGTGCCATCGGTCAAACCACTGCCGATGCCCCAACGCTTATCGTCTTTGCCGTGAAAGTTCACTTCGACCCGCGGTTGCAAGTAGAGCTTCTGGGTTAGTCTGATGTCGTATTCCGCTTCCAGGGCCAGGGCAGTACGTCCGCTCGGGCCGACGTAAGCGGTTGCATCTACTTCAAACCAATAGGGCGCCAGTCCTTTGAAGCCGAATGCAAGCCACTCTCGATTCGGCGCGCCGTCTGCATGGTCAAACCGAAAACCAAGCTCGGTATCCCAAAAGGTAGAAACTGCATGTCGCCATAGCAGTTCCGTTTCGGACTCCCAGAGCTTGCCGCTGGCCACTTCGCCTTCAGCCTTGATGACCGCACGATTGTAGGTGCTGCCGTACCAGGCCTCGCCCTCATATGCAGACCACTCCTCACCTCGCGCCTTGACGTACTCCAGTTGATCGAAATAAACGGAACCGAACTTATGCATATCCGACATGATGAGTGCATCTGATGGGGGGAGCGCAAATTTACCTGCATTGCGCTCAAACCCATCAGAGTAGGCATCGGGGTCGCGGGCGTCAGGTGGGGCCGAGCCGCCTTGCATCTGCATATCGCCGTGGTCCATTTCGCCACTGCCATGATCCATACCTGACATTGAGCCATGGTCCATACCTGTCATGTCCATGGAGCTATGATCCATATCCGACATGTTCATGGCCCCATGATTCATGCCAGAGGCCTCCACCGGTACGCTGGACTCCGGCGCGGCAGGCATGTGGTCTGCATGTCCTGCATGTCCTGCATGTTGGGTTTGCCCATAGGCAAACACGGGCATCACAGCTCCTGTAGCCATCGCTGCGGCAAGGAGTTTCTTTTTCAAGGGATTGTTCATGATCCGGATGCCTGAGCTGTTAAGTGTTGTTTTCATGCCACCACCACTTCACGAAACATCCCCGTGTCCATGTGCAGCATCAAATGACAGTGCCATGCCCATCGCCCCAGAGCGTCAGCCGTCACGAGAAAGCTGATGCGTTGAGCAGGTTGCACAGGAATTGTGTGGCGTCGTGCCAGAAATTGTCCGTCAGGCGTTTCCAGTTCACTCCACATGCCGTGCAAGTGCATGGGGTGCGTCATCATGGTGTCGTTGTGCAATATGATCCTGACCCGCTCGCCGTACTGAAAACGCACCGGCGTCGATTTTCCATACTCAACACCGTCGAACGACCAGCTATAGCGCTCCATATTCCCAGTCAGATGGAGTTCGATCTCACGCTCTGCACCGCGCGGATCCATCGGGCCGCCGACGGTATGCAAGTCGGCTAGCGTGAGTACACGCCGCCCATTATTGCGCAGACCGATACCAGGGTCGTCCAGGTTGGTACGCGGTGTATCGACTCGCATATCAATACTCGCCCCGTATTCAGTCCTGGCGTGGCGTACTTCAGTACTGGCACCAGCTGCAGTCATTGCGCCATGGCCCATGCCGGCATGATTCATGCCCTTCATGTTGCCGTGATCCATTCCCGACATGTCGCCGTGGCTCATCCCGGCCATGCCGCCCCCCATAGCGCCCATCATGTCTCCCATGGAAAGCCATTCGACTGGATCAATCGCTGGGACGGGCGCTTCAAGACCGGCATGCGTGGCCAGTGTGCCGCGCGCGTAACCTGTACGATCCATGGCTTGGGCAAAGATGGTGTGAGCATCATCTTTTGGCTGCACCAGAACATCGTAGGTTTCCCCTGGCCCGAACCGGAACTCATCTACGGTAACGGGTTCGACGTTGATGCCGTCGGCTTGAACAACGGTTAACTGAAGACCTGGGATACGGACATCGTAGAAGGTATTGGCGGCACCGTTAATGAAGCGCAGGCGGATGCGCTCCCCGGGCCGAAACAGCCCTGTCCAGTTGCCTGCGGGAGTGGTGCCGTTCATCAGATAGGTGAGTACGTCAGCTGACAAATCGGCCAGATCCGTCGGACTCATCCGCATCTTATTCCACATCTTGCGTTTATCAATGGCTGCCTTCAGCCCAATGCGGGAGGCGTCCTGAAAGAAATCTACTGCGGTAGGCTGGTTGTAGTTGTAGTAATCACCCTGCATTTTGAGCTTCGCCAGCACCCGCATCGGGTCTTCGTCAGTCCAGTCAGACAGCTGAACGACATATTCGCGGTCTGCACGAATTGGGTCGTCTTGAGCGGGATCAATAATGATCGCCCCGTAGACCCCGGTCGCCTCCTGCATTCCAGAGTGCGAGTGGTACCAGTAGGTGCCGTTTTGCTGCACTTTGAACTGGTAGGTGAAGGTTTCGCCAGGCTGGATCCCTCTAAAGCTGATGCCCGGCACGCCATCCATCTCAAATGGCAGGATGATGCCGTGCCAATGAATCGATGTGGTTTCCTTCAACCGATTCGTCACGCGAATGGTGACCGTATCTCCCTCACGCCAGCGTAACGTTGGTGCGGGCAGTGAGCCGTTAATGGTCGTGGCTATGCGGGGGTTGCCTGTAAAGTTGACGGCGGACTCACCTATCTCCAGATCGAACTGGGTACCGCTTAGAATATTAGCGGTGCCCGTTTTCGTGCCCGCGCCTGACAACAGGCCAGTCGCGCGCGCCAAAGGAGACAGACTCAGCAATACACCACCGGCTGCCAAACCTTGAACAAAACGGCGTCGAGACAAACCTGGGTTAAGAATGGGGAGTTCAGTTAAGTGTTTCACGCAATGAGAATCCTTTATCAGGTAGTTCGATGACTCAATGAGATACGCTGGGACTGGACCATCGGCAGCGGTTACTTGACTCTAGTCAAGTAGAGCTGTTGCACGCGTGACGCCTGCATTACTTTTCTGTAATCCCGGCGTCAGGAATACGGGGTAGAACCCCTTTTAGATGTGTCTGCAATAACGGGATAAATCTCTTAACAATTATCAACTACGAAGAAAAGAGGTCTCCAGCCGGAGCTGGTACCTCATCAACCAGCTCAATGGCTGTTATGAATGGAATCATTTTATCTCTGGCATCAGGCCGAATTGAGCCCGTGTAGTATATGTGTTTTTGGCTGATATTTTCTTTAATTATAGGATCTAAGACAATCGCGGAGCTGACGATAAATCGCTGTTTATTGCCGACTTTTCCATTGACTACCGGTCTTATCCAAAGGCTCAGATCCGAGAGGAGTAGCCCATCGAATTCACCATAACCACTAATATCGATTGGTTTGCCCCGGTTAATATTTGGCTTTTTAATTTCGAACCTTGAAAAGCTGACCTCTTGGCCATTCTGATCGAATGTAATTGAAAATTTCCCATTGATATCGCGACCGCCATTGCGGGCTAAAAATTGGTTGGCACACTCATCAATGGTATGCATTTCATCATGAATTTCTGAATTGATATTTTCAGGCAAATAAAATTCAATCTGCGACAACAAATCAGGCGCAACGATTGAATGCATTAGAGTTTTTGAGTACGTCTGAAACCGCTCAACCAGTGAGTCCGTAAGATCCTCGCCGAACAATTCAAAAATGACCATGCTGTTCAGTTTCTCACTCTGATTCCCTGAATCAACACACGGGACCTCCGGCGCATAATCAATACTGAGATCGGTTTTTTCATGATGCGATTTGATCAAATTTTTCAGCGATGAATCTAAAAAATTTATCAACGACCTAACCGAACCGTTGGCAACAGTCATTTCATTCAGCCTGACATACTGAGATGAGCCTGGTTTAAAAGTAGCCGTCAAACCAGGATATCTGATAGAAAAAACCAATGATTTCTTTATTCCCGGGTTAGTAATTCTACTCACCATAAACAGCCCATCCAGTGATTGATCGCATGAAAAAGCTAATCCAGTTTTTATAGTTTGACAAGCGATTTTTTCAAAAAAATATTAAAAATTCCGTTATTTGTCATACCTGGGTATACATACGGAAAAGTTTAATTAAGGTGCGAAAGTTTGCGTATGTATACCAATGTACGGAAAAGGTTAAAAATATTATCAATATGGTTTTATGAACAAAAAGTTAATCTGTGTACTTACAATATACATCATCAATTAAATAAATTTTTATCTATATATTATTCTTTCGAGCAGGGAAATATCGGCAAGAATAAAGTCTTGTATAAAGGGTAATATATCGTAAACCTTGATTAATATTGCTCAATTGGTAACAGCAAAGAGAACTCCCTGCGTAAATTTCCGGTTGTGCGCTTTTCTGCAGGCCAGTTGCGCTGCTGCTCTAACACCCACACCTGCACTGCACGAAAATTGTTATAACGGCGACTAACACCCAGATATCGGGCCAGCCCATACCCAGGCTGAATGTTGAAGCTGCGTATCAGCCACTCAGCCAGATCGTATGTCGAGGGTTACAACCAAGGTTGGCTGGTATTTTTGATCTTGGTATTTATAGAAATTTCCTTCGCCACCGAAAAACTGACACCCTATGATCGTGCGTTTAATGAACCGCAACAAGATC
>MDSZ01118279.1_pt1 | contig 12629 bp, 14 predicted proteins | sample 811201 | NCBI WGS metagenome assembly MDSZ01 (sample SAMN05326647, study PRJNA326480) | marine metagenome | isolation source: seawater | place: Indian Ocean: North | collected 2010
ATTAAAATAAACTTCATCTGAATATCTAATCATATAAATTCACCAAGGAAAAGAAAATTAATTTTGTGGTACCCCTAGTCCGACTCGAACGGACATGAACCGAAGTTCAACGGATTTTGAATCCGTCGCGTCTACCAATTCCGCCATAGGGGCCTAATAGATAATACCTTTCTTTATTTTATATAGATTAATGTTATAAGGTTAAAGTGAGAAATTTTTTAAATAATATTTTTGATAAAACTCTAAATTTTTGTAAGAAAAAAAGAGCTGATTCAATTTTATATTTTATCTCAACTATTGAATCAATTTTTTTTCCAATACCAACAGATATTTTTTTAATACCCTACATTTTGGCAAAAAAAGAACAATACTTAAAAATTATTTTTTTGACTACAATTTTCTCAGTTTTTGGAGGAGTTTTAGCATACTACATTGGAGTTTATTTTTGGCAAACTATTTCTCTCTGGGTATTTAATAATTACCCTTTAACATTTGATAAAATAAATGAATTTCAAAATAGTTTTAACACTCTAGGGTTTTTACTAGTACTTATTGGAGGGTTTTCACCTTTTCCATATAAAATTACATGCTTGGGATCGGGAATAATAGGGGTCAATTTTTATATATTTTTTATTTCGTCTTTGTTATCCAGGGGTCTTAGATTTCTTTTAGTGGGATACTTTTTTTATAAATTTAATAGTCTTGCTAAAAACATTGTTAACAAATACATAAATATTATATCAATCGCAATTATTGCAGTAACTTTTATCTATTTAATTTTTTTTAGAAATTAAGTTAACAGTGGTTCGTCTAATTTGTATGTATCCGACTCGTAATCTTTTCCTCCTCTTAAACCTCTTGTAAGTATCAAAAGTTTACTATCCTCTAGAGATTTTATTGCATGCCACTCATTAGCTTCATTAAATAATAAACTTCCAACTTTAAGTACTTTTTTTTCTAAATCTTTCCCTTTAAATTTTGATGCTACTAAAATTGATCCTTCTAAAACATAAAGAAACTGAATTGTTTCTTTATGATAATGATTGCCTCTAACAGCTCCTTTTTTATTAGTAATGATTGTGACATAATCGATTCTTTCTTTAACAATTATATCAGTGATAATTCCTCTATTATCTTCAAAATTTTTTTTAATATCTTTGATAATCATTATTTTCTTTAAATCATAATATTTCTATTTTTGGAAGGGGGATAATAAATTTACCACCGTTTTGTTTAAAATAATCCAAGTTTTTCATAATTTCATTTTTGAAGTTCCATGGAAGTATTAATGCGTAATCAATTCTTTTCTCAACTAGCGCCTTATCTTCAAGTATCTTTAAATCTGTTCCTGGACAAAATTTGTTTATTTTTAACTGAGAAACTTCAGTTACAAATTCAAGGTACTGCGTATTTATTTCACAAAAGTTTAATAGCGTCATACCTTTCGCAGGGGCACCAACTGCAGCAATTTTTTTCCCTTCCTTTTTAATTTCTTCAAGCGTTTTAATCAAAGTTTTTTTATGATCTTCTACATCATGAGAGAACTTTTTTAAAGTTTGATATTCATGAATTCTATTTTTTTGTTCATCATCTTCAATTTTTTTCATTTTAGTAGATATTTGATTAAATCCTTTTTTATGTTGAACGAAAACACGAATTGAGCCTCCGTGAAAGTCTTTAAACTCTACATCAAATATTTCTAAATTATATTTAGAAAAGAGTTTTTTTAACGGTTTTATTGACAGGTAAGTTAAGTGCTCATGATAGATTGTATCATATTCTAGACCATCAATTAAATTTTTGAGATATGGAGCCTCAATAATAAATATGCCATCAGGCCGTAAAATTTCTTTCACAACTTCTAAAGATCCATTTATGTCATCAATGTGAGCAAATACATTTGTTCCCGTTATAACTTTAGGAAAAATTTTTTTTTCTTTAAGGATCCCGATAATTGAACTATTAAAAAATTCAACTATAGTTGGAACACCTCTACTTTTTGCTTTTTCTGCTATGTTTTTAGCAGGATCAATACCATAGACTTTTGTTCCATTTTTTAAAAAATTAAGTAAAAGTTCGCCTACATTACTTCCAATATCGATTACTAAATCGTTTTTTGTTAAATTAAATTTATTTACAATGTCATCAGCAAAATCTTTCCAATGCTTTCTTCCTTCTTTTGTTACATCTGATTCATATGGATAGTCCTGTTGGTATAGAATTTCTCCTGAACAGGTATAATTTAACTGAACTAGACCGCATTCCTCACATACAACGACCTCTAATGGATATTCCAGTGCATTTGTTAAAGAAAAAGGTTTGTCTAAAAATTGATCTGCTGGTTGATGTCTACCGAGATTAAGAAAAACTTGGAGTTCATTAGAATTACAAAATCTGCAGTTACTTAATTTCATTTTAACATATATTTTTTAACCAACAAATTTACAGACGCAGTATGCATTCCAATTTTTCTTGTTTGGTGGATCACCCAATTTATTAAAATCCTCATACTTTATTACCTCAAATCTTGCATTTTGAATAGTTTCAGTTAAGAAATCTAAATTATAATATCTAACTAAATGCTTTTCACTAGATTCAGCAAGTATTTTATTTTCACTTTTCAAAACAGTATCAATTAAAATTTCAATCCTTTTTTCTCTTTTATTAAGTTTACCGACGGAGTTTCTTAATAATTCTTGATTATTTTGAACAAAAGATTTTTTTATTTTTTTTGGTCCTTCAAAATGAATGGCATCTTGATGCCAAAAATCAAAAATAAGTAATGTATTTTCCTTAGCGAATTTTTTTAAAGTATTGAAAAATTTATCCAGATTAGAAATATAACCAATAACATTAAAAAGTAATAATATTGCATCATATTTATTATTTCTAAATTTTAAATTTTCTATATCATCTTTAAATAACTTTATATTTTTAATTTTTTTTTCTAGAAGTTTATTTTTTGCAATCTCTAGCATTTCCGGCGACTTATCAACTGCATGTATATTAAACTTCTTTGAAAAAAAAATTGAATGACTGCATGTTCCACAACCCAGTTCAAGTATATCTTTAACATTTTTTTTTAATTTCAAAAAATTGAGAATACGCTTAGATTCGTTTTCATAGTTTTTTTTTTTATAAATTAAGTCATAAAATTCTGAATAAAAGGACTTAAAAATTTTTTTATTTTGTCTATCCATTAAAGATTTTTTTCAAGACATTACAAATTTGTATTATTTCATTTCTTTTGAGTTTTAATCCTGATGGTAAATAAAGACCGTATTTTGAGAGCTGTTCTGTAATTGGAAATTTTTCTTTTTTAAAAATTTTCATTTTTTTTAAAATTGGTTGCTGGTGCATTCCTAGGAACAGTGGTCTAGTTTCTATGCCATAGTCAATAAGTTTTTTTGCTAAATAGACAGCATCAAAGGATTTGTTTTCAATTACTATTCCATACATCCAAAAGACACTTTTAGAATTTTTATTTTCAAAGGGGAGTCTAATTGGCAAATTCATCTTTTCTAGAATTTTGTTGTAGAAAAAAGTATTTTTTCGTTTTATTTCAATATGTTTTTTTATATTTTCTATTTGACTTAATCCAAGAGCTGCTTGCATATTAGTTAAACGATAGTTGTAACCAATTTCTGTATGATAAAAACGTCTGTCTGATCTGAAGGATAAATTTCTCAGTGATCTTATTCTTTTGGCCAATCTTTTATTATTTGAAACAACCATACCTCCTTCACCAGTAGTTATTAATTTATTTGCATAAAAGCTAAAACAGGCTAAATCACCAAACGAACCTACTCTTTTTTTCTTATATGTGGCTCCATGAGCTTCTGCAGCATCTTCAATTAAAAATAACTTTTTCTTTCTAACTATTTTTATTATTGGATCCATTTCAACTGGATGACCAAACATGTGAACAACTAAAATTGCTTTTGTTCTTTTAGAAATTTTACTCTCTACTTGTTCTATATTCATACACCAAGTATCTGGGTAGCAATCAACAAGTACAGGTTTACCTCCAGCCTCAATCACTGCTGTAGCGCAAGAGATAATTGTAAATGAAGGCATTATTACTTCGTCTCCTGGCTTTAGACTAAGGCTCTTAAATGCAACTTGTAAAGCGCTAGTTCCATTCGTAACGGCTATACCCTCTTCAGCACCACAGTAAGAGGCCCATTTCCTCTCAAAATTCTCAAGATATTTACCAGATGACGAAACCCATTCTGAATTTATACAATCTAATAAATACTTTTTAGCATTTCCAGATATTAAAGGATCACAAACACTTATTTTTTTCTTTTTTGAATCTAACATTTCCAAGTTAAACTATTTTTTGATACAAAATACACTAATACTAAAGTATTTTCAAAATGAGAATTAACATTATTAATTTAGATAAGGATAAGTGGATTTTAACAAAATTTGCACGAAACTTATATCAACATTTGAAGAATCAAGGTCATACTGTTTTTTTAAGTAAAAAATCAAAAGAAGATGTTGACGTGAACCACTTCATTATTTTCCTTTTTCAAAAAGAAAAGCATGAGTTTTACTTTAAAAATACAATCAATACTACAATGCTGACGCATATAAATGATGATTTTAGATATAAAAAAGTTAAAGGAATTTCAAAATTTATGGATGCAGGAATTGCTTTTTCAAATGATCATGCAAAATTTATAAAAAAAAAATCTCTAGGATTGAAAAAAATTTTTTATGTTCTTCCACCTATGGACAGTGATTTGAAATTAAAAAAAGTTCATTTAGGAATATTTACAAATCTCTATAATGACGGAAGAAAAAAACAAAATTATTTAATTCAATCTGTAGAAAATATTTCCCCAGAATTTATAAAATTATCAATAATAGGAAAAGGATGGAAACCTTATGTAAATCATTTGAGGAGTAAAGGGTTTGAAGTCAATTATCAAAGATTTTTTTTTAGGAGGAGATATATAACACTGCTGAATGAGATCGACTATTTAATTTATTTAGGAAATGATGAAGGCTCAATGAGCTTTCTTGATGCTATTCAAATGGGAATTAAAACAATAATGATTCCGCAAGGGTTTCAAAAAGATCTAGAGAGATTTTTAACATTTAAGCTTGATAAAAAATTAAGTAATCTTGATTTAATCTTGAAAAAAATAGTTTCAGAAAAAAAAAAATTTATAAACATCAAAAAAAAATTGACCTGGGAAAATTATACTAAGGAGCATTTAAAAATATGGAATTCTTTAAAGCAATTAAGATAAAATTTGTTCAATTAGTTTGATACTTTTTTTATGAACAAATTTTTTATGTAAAATATATCTAGGTTCTGAATATATTTTTTTAATGTCTGTTGGTACATCTTTAAAAAGTTTAGCGAACTTTTTTTTTATAAAAAATGAATTTGCTCCAGTATGTGAATTACAACATAACAATTTGTAATCAAAACTTGAAAGTAAATCGTTGTATGATGATAAAGAGCAACCAAAGTAGTCATCTTCAGCCCATTGATGTTCTGGGTTGTAGTTGATTTTGAATTTTATTGGTGGAGGAAATTTAGCATTATATTCAAGAATAAAAATTTTAGGTTGTACATTTGCCTTTAATAATTTTTCAACTACATAAAAATCATTTCCATCTAAATCTACAGAGATCAAGTCAATTTCTTTATTCTTAAAGTGGGAGAACCCTTTAGAAAATATACTCGCAATATTTTCCCTTGTTATCCATTCCTTTAGAAATAAAAACTTATTATTTTTTGGAGGATTAAATGCTAATTTGTTACCACCTACCCAAAAGCCCTTCCAACCAAGAGCTGAAAGAAGAAGAGTATTATTTTCTGTGCCGTCACCAACTCCAAGCTCAGCAAAAAAGCCGTTATTAATTTTTTTCATTCTTCTTAAAATTTCTAAAGTAATTCCATCTTCGTCTGATTGAGAAAAACACTTTTTCCCATATGCATTTAGAGGGTTTGGGTGTGAGGCTTGGATTTGTTTGGTGAGGTTATGAAGAAGTAGATCATTTAGTTCTTCAATATAATTTTTAATAGAGATAATACTATTTTTTCTTTCCTTATTTTTAAGTTTATTTTTTTTGAGCCTGTTAGCTAAATTTTTTATAGTAGACACTTTAATTATCAATTTAGATTATTTAATTATATTATATAATTATTTTTAACATTTAATAAAAAAATAAAATATGATCCATTCAATTTCAGAAAAATTATACTTTCAAATCATTTTTGTTAGTTCTCTATTAATAATATTTTCCGTTTATATCATTGAATTCAATTTTAATATTCCTCCTTGTAAGTTATGCCTCTATCAAAGAATTCCATATTTTCTAATAATATTTTTAAGCTTTTTCTCCATAGTCTTTAAATGGAAATATTTTAGTATTCTTACGAATTCTTTATTATTTTTAATAAGTGCATTGATTTCACTTTTTCATTCACTGGTTGAAAGAGGTTTTATTGAATTTGAAATAGGTTGCACCTCTTCTAATAAAAGTTTCTCTAACATTGATGAATTAAGAAATTATCTTAATGAAGTTCCATTAGTTAAATGTGATGAAATTATATTTTCTTTGTTTGGATTTTCATTTGCAAATATGAATTTTATTATTTCTCTTTTTTTTATTTTTGTAAGCGTGTATGTATTAATTAAAAATGGAAGATTTTTTAAAAAATAAAATTAATGAAATGATTAGAGTTAATCATGCTGGAGAATTTGGTGCTCAGAAAATTTATAATGCACAAATTAAATATTCAAATGATAAAAAACTAAAAGAAGAACTTAAGAAAATTGCTGAGGAAGAATTGGTTCATTTAAATTACTTTGAGGAAGAAATGGTTTCTAGCAGAGCGAGACCAACAATAATGAGACCAATTTGGCATTTAGGAGGAACCCTTTTAGGTGGTCTTACCTCACTAATGGGAGAAAAATATGTGCATGCTTGTACGGAAGCCGTGGAAGAGGTGATTGTAGAACATTATCGTGAACAAATTGACTTCCTTGAAAAGAATCAAATAAATAAAAGTCTGAAATTAAAAATAAAAAAGTTTTGTGATGAGGAAGATAATCATAAAAAATATGCTGAATCAAAATTAGATTCAAATGATAGTAGAGCCAAAATATTTAAGCAATTTACCAGAGGTTTAACGAAAGTGGCTATTAGAATATCTAAAAAAATATAAATTAAGGTTCTAGTTCTGAATCCCAATACAAAAAATCGCTCCAACTTTGATGGAGAAAATTTGGAGGAAACATTCTTCCAATTTCTTTTAATTGATAATTGGTTGGAATTGTTGGGTCATTCTTTAATTTAGCTCCAATTTTTTTAATAGATTTATTACCCTTTAAAGTGTTACAATACCTACAAGCTGTAACAACATTTTGCCATTCAGTTTTCCCTCCCCTAGATCTTGGAACTACATGATCAAATGTAAGTTCTTCTACTTTAAAATTAGTATAACAATACTGACAAGTAAATTTATCTCTGAGAAAAACATTAAATCTAGTAAAAGCGGCTTTTTCTGGCATTGGTATATAATCTTTCAAGGAGACTACGCTAGGAAGTTTAAATTCAATAGAGGGTGATCTTACAACTTGATTATACTCAGATACTACATTAACTCTATTCAGAAATACTGCTTTCAGAGCATTTTTCCAAGACCAAGTTGAAAGCGGATAATAACTAAGTGGTTGATAATCAGCATTTAAAACAAGGGCTGGACAACTATTTGGGGCAAGTGTAAGCATATTGATATTTATTATACATATATTGTAAATTAATGAAAAATTTAAAGATTAAAAACTTTCTTTATAAACTTTATTCCATAATCAAGTCCGTTTTCATCAATTCCGTGACCAAGATTTTTTTGAAGCGTATAGTCTACTTGAAAACCAAGTGATTTAAATTTTTCATAAGCTTTAGAAGTAAAATCAGAATTAATAACTTCATCTTCTAAACCATGAAATAATCTAATTGGAAATTTAGATTTTATTTCATTATCAAAATTATTGTTCTCAAATAAAAGTCCTGAATATCCCATTATTCCCGCGCAATTATTATTCCTTTTACAAAGATGGTATAACGCCATCATTGTTCCTTGAGAGAAACCTACAATTAAGATTTTATCTGTATTTATATTAAAATTTTTTGAAACTTCGTCGATGAATTTATTAAGATATGGACCAGCTGTTTCTAAGCCTTCACCGATTTTTTCTGGGGCAATTGATGTAAGGTCAAACCATTGATATGATTCCCCTCCCCAGGTGCATTTAAAAGGAGCATTTGGTGAAACAAATAGCGTGTTAGGTAAACTACTCTTCCAAATTTGGCCTATATTTAGAAGGTCATCACAATTTGCTCCATATCCATGTAAAAAAATTACAATATTTTCAATAATTTCTGAATTGGGTTTTAGTTCTTTATATGTAAGAGATTTAATCATTTTTACTTAAAATTGTTTTTATTTCTTTAACACTATTTTTTGGTAATTCCTCATGTAGCACTCTAACAAAAAATTCAGCTATGGGAATAATACAATTAGGTTTTAATAACTTTTTGCTAAATATTTCATGAAGATCATCTGTATTAATATTAAAAAAGCTCTCTACTTCTCCGTCTTTATTATACAATTTAATATTTTCATCTATTTCTATATCGTACACAAAAATTACGGAGGAATTTAATTTGTTTTTTACATTATGGCAATAATGTATTGATTTTCTATATTTAGCTTTTTTGAATATTTTGTTATCTAACCCGGCTTCCTCTAATCCTTCTTTGTAAAGATTCTCTCTTATTGATAAACCACACGGTTGACCTCCAGCTACAAAATTGTCAACCATCCCAGGAAATTTTTTCAATTTATTTGACCTTTTAGCCATGTGAAAAAAGGTTAATTTTTTTTTTTTAAACCAACCATTACAATGAACACCATATTGTGGAAATCCATATATTGATAACAAATTTCGTTCTACTGAAAAAATTTTATCATTATCAAATTTTAGATTTTCATTAAATTTTTTTTTTGGTCGCAGTGCGTCAAAAAAAAATATTGGACACATTTCTTGGCTACTAGATGACCAATTTTGCACATTGTGGTTATTTTTTAAAATCGATAATTCATCATGGTTTATACACCCATTTAATGAAGGTTTTAAATCTAGTTTTTGAATATTTTCAGAATGAATCCAACCTATTTTTTTATTTTTAAAGCTAATTGGTAAATAATTCTTTAAATTATAATTAAATAGGTCCCTTAATAAATAAATGGTAAAATCTAGAGTTTTTTTTTACTCATAAGAATCTTCAATTATGTCTACAATTCTTGACATTATTTGCTCAATCTTAAAATCTTTTGGAGTAAAAACCGCTTTAACACCTTTTGAAATTAATTTTTTTTCGTCGGTTGGTGGTATAATACCTCCCACTACTACTGGGATATTATTCAATCTATTTTTTTTTAGTAATTCCATAATTGATCCTACTAAGTGGATATGAGAACCAGATAAAATTGATAACCCTATTATATGCACTCCTTCCTCAACTGCTGCAGTTACAAGTTGTTCTGGTGTTGATCTAATACCATCATAAACCACTTCAAACCCAGTGTCACGAGCTCTTACCGCAATTTGTTCAGCTCCATTAGAATGCCCATCTAAACCTGGTTTTCCAACAAGCATTTTTGGTCTTCTTTTAAGATTTTTTGTAATTTTGTTCAATCTTTGTTGAAGTTCTTTGATGTTTGGGTTTTTTATATTTTTATTGATATGGGATGAAACAATTCCAGTTGGAGCTCTATATTCTCCAAAAACCTCTCTCATAACATTTGACCATTCTCCAGTTGTTATGCCCTCGTGAGCACATTTAATCGAAATTTCCATAATATTTTCACCATGCCTAGCTTTTTGTGAAAGTTGATTTAATAACTTTTGCACCTTTTTATCGTTTCTTTTAGATTTCCATTTTTCTACATTATTAATTTGCCGTTTTTCTGCTTTCTCATCAACTTTCATAAACCCTCCATCAGTCGAATTTACAAGTGGAGATAATTCCCCTTCTGTAAAACAATTTACTCCTACAACCTTCTGGATTGATGATTCTATATTTTTTTGTCTTTGTGTTTGAGATTTTACCAGTTGACTTTTCATGTAGCCATTTTCTATAGCTTCAACTAAACCACCAAATTTATCGATGATTTTTAATTCATTGTTTGCAGATTTTTTTAACTTTTGAACTTTATTTTTAATAACTTTTGAACCCTCAAATATGTCCTCAAACTCAAGAAGATCTGTTTCTAGTGACATTATTTGTTGTAACCTTAAACTCCACTGTTGATCCCATGGTCTAGGAAGCCCAAGTGCCTCATTCCATGCTGGTAATTGAACAGCCCTTGCCCTTGATTTTTTTGAAATTACAACCGGAAGCATCTGAATCAATATTCTATAAACATTATTCTCCGGTTGAAGTTCTGTAAGTCCTAAAGAATTTACTTGCATTCCATACCTAAACCTTCTGTATTTTTCATTTTTTACATTAAATCTTTTTTTACATATTTCATCCCATAGTTCTGTAAATGCAATCATTTTTGAGGTTTCAGTAATTAGCTTCATTCCTGAGTTCACAAAAAAACTTATTCTTCCAACAATTTTTTCAAACAAAGATTTTTCTATTAGCTTTGAACTTTTTAGATATTCTAAAACTCCTATAGCATTTGCTAGAGAAAAAGATAACTCTTGTTCAGGGGTGGCCCCAGCCTCTTGCAGATGATAGGAACAAATATTAATTGGGTTCCATTTGGGAATTTCTTCAGTTGTAAATTTGATTATATCAGTTGTTAGTTTTAAGCTCGGTTCAGGAGGGAAAATATATGTACCTCTTGAGAGATACTCCTTCGTAATATCATTTTGAGTAGTACCTGATAAATCTTTTCTTTTGACTCCTTGTTTTTCAGCTGCAGCTATGTAAAGAGAAAGCAACCATGCTGCGGGTGCATTTATGGTCATTGAGGTATTCATTTTGTTTAGAGGAATTTTATTAAATAAAGTTTGCATATTTCCAATATGACTAATGGGAACTCCAACTTTTCCAACTTCACCTTTGGATAATATGTGATCAGAATCATAACCAGTTTGCGTAGGAAGGTCAAAAGCAACTGAAAGTCCTGTTTGTCCTTTTTTTAGATTTTCTCTATACAAAAGATTAGAGGCCTCAGCAGATGAATGTCCCGCGTAGGTTCTTATTAACCAAGGTTTATCTTTTTCAACTAACATAAAATATGAAAAATAGTATTAATTTTATTGTTCAACAAGAAAATTATACATTTTTTGAAATTAATGATATAAGTTTTTCTTTAAAGAATCACTAGGAAATAAATATGACAAAAAAAATTTTTGAAATCGGAGAGATACCTGAACTTGGTGAAGTGCCAGATGAAATGTATGCGTGGGTCATTAGAGAGGATAGGCTTGGTGTTCCTGAAAAAGCAATGCAGATAGAAAGCATGCCTGTTCAAAAACCAAAAGAAGACGAAGTTCTTGTAATGGTTATGGCCGTTGGTATTAATTACAATAATGTATGGGCATCGCAAGGTATACCTATCTCTGTTATTGGAAAGGATACCGGTTATCATATTGGTGGATCTGATGCGTCAGGAATAGTATGGGCTGTAGGAGGTAATGTTAAAAGGTGGAAAGTTGGAGATGAAGTAATAATTCATTGTAATCGAGATGATGGTGACGATGAAGAGTGTAATGGAGGTGAGCCAATGTATTCAAAATCTCAAAGAATTTGGGGTTATGAAACTAATGATGGTTCATTTGCTCAATTTACAACGGTTCAATCAAGACAGTTGTTAAAAAAACCAGAACATCTCTCTTGGGAGGAGAGTGGGTGTTATACTTTAACTCTAGCAACTGCTTATAGAATGTTATTTGGTCACCCTCCACATGCTCTAAAACCTGGAATGAATGTACTAGTTTGGGGAGCCTCTGGAGGTATAGGAAGTATGGCAGTTCAAATTTGTAAGGCTGTTGGAGCTAATGCAATTGGAATAATTTCAGATGATGAGAAAATTCCTTTCGTAAAAAAACTTGGAGCAGTAGGTGTCTTAAATAGAAAAAAATACGACTGTTTTGGACAATTACCTGATGTAAAAAATCAAAAAGAATATTCTGATTTTATAAAAAAATGTCGAGAACTTGGTAAAGATATCTGGGAAATTACTGGTAAAAAAGATGTTGATATAGTTTTTGAGCATCCCGGTGAATCAACATTTCCTGTTTCTTGTTATTTAGTTAAAACCGGTGGAATGGTTGTTATCTGTGCTGGTACATCAGGATATAATTTGACCATGGATGCAAGATATGTTTGGATGAGGCAAAAGAGAATACAAGGGAGTCATTTTGCCAATCTCTTTCAAGCAAACCAAGCAAATGAAATGATGATCCAAAAATTGATCAATCCTTTAATGTCGGAATGTTTTCAATGGAACAAAATTCCTGCTGCACATACTAAAATGATGAACAATCAACATTTACCCGGAAATATGGCTGCTTTAGTCCAAGCGAAAAAAACTGGAATGAAAACTTTTAATGATATAAAATAAATTATAAAATTTA
>MDSZ01128449.1_pt1 | contig 12629 bp, 8 predicted proteins | sample 811201 | NCBI WGS metagenome assembly MDSZ01 (sample SAMN05326647, study PRJNA326480) | marine metagenome | isolation source: seawater | place: Indian Ocean: North | collected 2010
GCGCAAGGATAAAGAGGGAGAGGTCGTGGCCGTGATGCACTGAGGTGTATATTATGTCTGAGCGAGCGACCGTCTGCACATCGTCCGGAGTACCTTTGGTTGATGAAGGATCTACTACATTCCCCTGCCCCACATGTGGCACACCAATTGGCCGCAGCCCACGCTGCAGAAACCAAGGTGTAACTTACGTATGCCCATCCTGTGGGTTTCAGGGTCCTTGAACATAAAACGGTGATATTATGGGAATGGTTGCATTAACTTACAAAGTCATGCCTGATTCCGATGTAGAAGATGTTTCTGCAGAGGATATTGTAGTTCAGATTGAAGCGCTAAAGGATGATACCTACGACGTCCAATTGTGTGAAACAAAGCCACTGGCATTTGGATTAAAATTCATTCAAGTTCACGTAGTTATGAACGATGGCTCAGGTTTGTCTGATATTTTCGAAGACAAGATGCGTGCAATCCGTGGAACTGGAGAAATTGAAGTCCTTTCTATGGGGCTACTTTGATTTTCTTAAATATACAGGAAAATCTCGATTTGAGTTTTATAATTTACAATTGCTTAAGTGGCGTACGCATGAACTCCCTGAGTAAAGTTGTTGCATAACTTCCAGATGGAAGTGTAAATCTAAATCTTATACAGGCACCGGCAGGATGCCATAATTCTCCTTCCTTTGGACCTTCGTTCCATTTATCTCCCATTGTCTCCTCACCAGCTACTGGAACTGGTTCATATTGGAAATCGCTAAAAGTGGTCACCATAGGCCTTCGAGTTCCTTTTGTAGTCAGCCTTCCGATCTTATCAACCTTCCAATCGGTTTGGTCAAGTCCCATTTCGGAGATAACGGATAATTCCAATTTTCCGAAATCTCCAGTAGGTTTCATCATACTTGCGCCTGGTAATTGAGCGGTCACGGCTAATCTTCCAAGGTTACAATTTCTGGAGATGCGGTCTAATGTTCTGCCCTCGACAGTCACTAGTGATGATGTTTCGAGTTGTCCATTGTCATCAATCCTGCCAACAATATCTCCATCAATTGGAGTAGAAAGAGGAATTTCCGCATTTATCCTTGCTTCAATAGTCTTATTGAAAACAACCGATTGTAAAGAATGCACGGTCATGAGTTGTAGATTATTTGGCAATTTTCTGAATGCACCAACAAAGTCTTCAGGATTTTCTAGTAAGTGTTTGAGCATGTCGCGTTCAAAGCCTAACCATTGGGGAATATTTTCCAATGCTTCTTGGCTTATTCCCTCCTCTCTGATTTTTTTTCTGAAATTAGACACTTCTTCATTCTCATCTCCTTCCATGCAAAGATAAGACATAACTGCTGCTTCCCAATTATTTGCAATTACATGTCGTCCGACGACAGGGGTCACAGGGCGGCCTGCGCCGAACCTTTGGGGGCCAATCCAATTTGGAAAAAATCCCTCGCCCAGTTTATCCTTCATTCCTGTCTCTATTTCTGTGATCTTAGCCATGGCTTCAGAATTGCTCATTGGAGAGCCATCTGGGTGAGCGCAACCTCTGACAACAATAGTGAAGCGGTTTCCTTTGTGATTGCCGAATCCAATTTTTTGGTGTGTTCTCCCCAAAATTTCTATCTCAACGTCGGGAATCTCAACTTTGGCTACCTTATTTTGCGGGGCGTCGATGATGAAAACTTGCTTTGTTACAGCACGCTTATCCTTTGTCCCAGCAAAGAAAATTCTGTTTCTTGAAATTCCACATGCTTTGGCTAATTTACCGATGAATCTGTTTGTTTCCCAGTTGGTTAGTGTGATGTTAGCAGCTGTAAATCTACCTCGACTATCCAAACTGATTTTAGTTGAAATCTCGTCAACCCTAAAATCTGCAACTCTAGATTTCAACACACCGCCAATACCACTAGACTTGGTAGCATAACCTGTAAGCCCTATAGTATCTGCAACACTATCCTGTACGGACATGAATTAACACATCTCAAAGTTTTAGTGAGGAGAAATCACCTTGGACTTCCCCAATCAACTTCTTTAGTAGATCCGCTGGGTCTACTCCTTTGTTGGTTCGAATGAAAAATTCAGGCTCATCTAAATCAGGGTGTCCCGGGAAATAGTTAGCATAATCGACACCCTTGTCGCTGTTTAGTCTTTCACGTAGCACTTGAAGCGAAGTATGTGACTCTCCGATAAAGCGTACCCTTAGTTCATTATTGTCGCGCGCTAGGACTTTAACTGGCATAGTGACCGATTTAGGCGGCCGGCCTCGCCTTCAAGAACCTTTGGCCGCATCAGCAATCTTCCGCATCTTGTGTAAACCGCAGAAATTACTAAATTTTTGATGTTTCAACCCTTCTCGCTTTTGTACTGAATAGGACCCCGGACATATGTGAGTTTACCCGCAATCGAGGAAAGGCTGCGGGGTCAATCAGACCGCTTCCGCAAATTATCGTGGCCGATACTGATTGTGTCTGCTGCTTTAACCGTCGGTCTTGTTGCTGACCTTGCCTTTGTAGACACACCTTCCTTCCATACAGACTTGTCTGATTTTGCACCGGATTCAGAATCAGCTGATGCTCACGATAGGATAAGCGAACATTTCAGTAATGAGACTAGACCACTCTTTGTTCACGTAACAAGAGATGACGGCGGGAATGTTCTTGATATGGCATCTCTTAATCTAATGGATACTCATCTTAGCAAAGTGAAGAATAAAAGTAGTTCAATGCAGGATGTTGTAGTAAATTGGATAACAGCCCCCTCAATATTACAACTCGCTCTCGATGAGGAAGCAAATGGAACCGAACTTTCCACAGTTTCATCTTGGGAAGAAATGCTCAATCTTGTGATCGATGTAAACGAATCGGACTGTCCAGGAGATGTCTCAAAGCAGAGGGAAGTAGCACAATTTATTCTCGATGGGATGTTAAACAAAGATTTCGATGGGACAGAGATTTGTCTTTGGATAGAAACAAATTCAGAGGAAGGCTCACCTGTTGTTTCCGCATCTTCAACACTATGGATTTTAGAAGTAGACCCAGAGCTTAGCAACTCAGAAAGAAAGGCTAAGCAGAATCAACTCAGAGAGTTATTTGACGAATTGAGTTCAGATTCAGAATTGAATTATGGAGTTGCATCACTGGATTTAATCTCGCATGACATCGATGAGGGGACATTCGATAATCTAGCAACATTAATTCTACTCGCTGTTTTGGTAGTAGTAGTACTACTTGCAATTTCCTTCAGGAGTGTTAAAGGAGTAGTTTTCCCACTTGTTGGGCTTTCATCTGCATTAATTTGGACATATGGTTTGCTGAATTTATCCGGTGCTCGGTTCACTGCTCTTGAAGTGGCAGTAGCTCCACTAGTCCTCGGTTTGGGTATTGATTATTCCATACATTTACAGCGAAGATACAACTCTTTCAAATTGCAAATTGGTGATTCCGCAGAAGCGTGGCTAGCGTCTTGTGGAAAATTGTCAACACCGCTTGGTCTAGCGGTAATTACAACGGTTGCAGCATTCTTGGCAAACATAATATCACCACTTCCACCACTGGAAACCTTTGGAATAGCACTAGCAGTTGGTGTTATTTCCGCATTTGTTAATGCCACTGTGGTAGTTGGTGCACTACACGTAGTAATTGATTCTGCAAATGATAAAACTCCTGCTGACCCAATTAGAATGCCTAGGCTTTCAAAGAAATTAGTTGATTTACAGAGGTCGCAACAAGTTTTGGTATTGATTATTGCACTAATTGTCTCTGGTGTTTCAATAATTGGTGCTATGGGGCTTGAAACTGAATTTGACCTAACTGATTTCCTCGATGAAGAAATGGAAATTATGCAAGTAAGAGATGAATTAGACTACAGTTACGAAAGTGCAGGTTGGAAAGTAGTCTATGTTCTGATGGAGCCATCTGAATCAAATAATGAGATTGATTCGGACTTAATTTTACTCAATGAGATGCGAGGTTTACATAATGATTTGGCAAATAATCACGATGTTGTTGGAGGTGGAGGAGTTGATTCTAGCCCATCCTACGAGGGTCCTTACAAGGTACTTTTTGATGCAGTCGACAATGATGTCATGTTCGGTGAGGAACATGGTTTGGTGATAACTAGTGGGGATTTGCGAAGAGGAATCGCAGAAGAATTCGACTTAGGAGCAGCATTTGTTAGTTTGTCCCAAAATACCTCAGTTGCCGACCCCTACACAGGTGCATCATGGGCAGACAGAGTAAGAGACACAGTAGACCTTGATGATGACAAAATAAAACATATACGTATCGAGGTAAGAGTAGACGCATCAACTTCCAGTGACACAAGCAGAGTAGTTGAATGGTTTGAAGAAGAACTTGGAACCGAATCAGATTCGGGTAAGTTAAGAAGTGAATTATCAGGAATTGCCAAAGTTTACGTTACAGGGGATTTAGTTGCCTTGCAAAACGTACTTGATGGACTAAATTCTTCTCAGTTATCCTCCACAGCTATCTCATTCATAGTATCATTCGTAGTTTTATTGCTGCTTACTCGCAGACCTGTTCCAGCAATTGTTGTACTTACACCTGTAGTTTTAGCAACATTGTGGGTTGTTGGTTCAATGGTTGTACTTTCACTCAAATGGAACGTGTTGACAGTTATGGTAACAGCACTTTCACTAGGTATTGGGATCGATTATGTCATCCATATGTGGAGACGCTTCGAGTCAGAAAGAGAAAAGCGTGAGGATGTCTGGGAAGCCTTAGAAGAGACAATATCTACAACTGGTGTGGCTTTGGTACTATCTGCAGGGACTACGTCGCTTGGATTCCTAGTCCTTCTATTCTCTCCTATGCCGGTAGTACAACAGTTTGGATTAGTAACCGCATTGACAGTAACTTATTCTCTTGTTTTGTCAATCATAGTTTTGCCCGTTTTGCTTCTAATGTCAGAAGTAAATTCAACCACTGGAGAATGAATCAATAATTGGACCCATATCCAGGTCTTGTTCGCGACTGATTAAACATAATGCAAGCCATATTGTGCAATATCTTAGCGCCTTCACCTTTCTCTCTGCTCTTCTGTTAATCTCTTGTAATTCTATCCCAGATTGTTTTGAAATAAATTTTGCAAGTCGTTTTTCCATTCTTGCTCTGGGATCTGTTATTGCATTCTCTAATGGTTCGACTTCTTTTTCAACCTGAATTTTATGAGTTTCAACTCTAACGGTGTTAATATTAGATTCTGAATTTACTACCGGATCTGTAAGTCTTGAAGGCCTAGGTTGCCATCCTAGCGGTGCTTTTATCCCTCGAATATCACAATTCGGAGATAATAAATCATTTTCATCCTTTATCCATCCTGCAAAAATCAATGCCTTAATGGCATCATGTGCGGTATCTGTATCCATCCATCCCATGTCAAAAGATAGTATTCTTTCAACATCATCGACGGTTTTTGATTCCCCAGTTCTAAAGCAGATTGCTAGAACTCGTTTGACATCATCCGATTCTGCCGACATTTTCATCACTCAATTTTTGTAAATGACCCATCTTCATTGAGCTTCCATCTACCTACGTTGGAGCCAATATAGAAGGTTCCCTCTTTTAGATACTCATAGTTGCCACCTGGAGGTAATGATTCGTAACTTTGTACGGTTTTTTGAGAATTAATATCTCTACCAGGTAATGTGTCCAAAGACAATTTTGCCATTGCATCTGAAACACTGGTGATCACTACATTAGGATCTGGCAACTTCTGTTTCGGGGGAGGCCCTCTTTTTGGCTTCGTAGTGTGTGGGTTATCTGTAGTACTTCTATTGGCCTGAGGAGGACCGCTTCTTGGTAGATCTTCTAGTGCAGGCAAATTCTTTGATTCATTCAACTCATTATTAGACCGCCTTCTGAGAACTAATAATGCAAGGAAAGTCGCAAGGATAACTCCGCCAATAATGATGTAACTAAGTGAACCACCATCTTCAGGTGAAGTAAATGATTTTGAAAAGGTGTTATCTTCTTCATTCAACTCCCATATTCTTTGTTCTTCATCAACTACAACTAAAATTTCCCAGTCACCCTCAGGAATAGTAATTCCAACCCTTTTTACAATTCCTTGACCAGGGTTAATTTTTGATTGTGAGTACAATCCAACTAGTGTTTTCTCTCCATCAACAATTGTGTACACCGATATATTGAATGAATCCTCTAAACTATCTCCTGAGTTCTTGACAGTGATTTCTGCACGCAACTCCCTTCCTACCTCAATTTCACCGTCAAGTTTTACATCTACTAACTCGATATTTGGGCCTACAGAGGTAAGGGGGATGGAAATCCATGGTTGGTTATCTGCCAATTCACTGGTGAAGGCAAGTGACCATCCTGCATCGTCTTTTCCTTCTGCCCAACAATTCAGTTCCGCTTCTGGGGATAGCAAAGAAGGATCACCTTGCTGTGAGAAATCAAAAACGAATGAGAAAAGTGTTTTTCCTTGGAAAACGGTAGATGGGGCAAGTGAGATTGATATCGGGTCCCATGTAATTTCGGTAGAAGTTACTTCGCAAGAAATTGTCAGCAAACCAGTCCAAGAAACATCTTCTTCTATGTTTACTCCAATTCCGACATCATTGAGAGCGTATCTCGAAAGTTGTTCGATATTCGGATTAAGGATTATTGGAGGGTTAGCATCTACTTTGAATACAGGTACTTCAATTTCAGCTATTGTTTTGCTGCCATATGGATCTATAAATGAGATTTTAAAATCCATCAAACCACCATTTAATGGCATTGGAATTGTTGTATTGATTTGACCGTTGAGTACTTCGACCCCAGCGGATCCATACCAATCTTCACCCTGCAAATAACCTAACCAGTCAAGTAATAATTCACCTTCGTATGGAGTGTTCGAATATGCGTGGTTGATACTACCTGTTATTCGTATAATATCACCTGTTTGAGTAATTGAATTGTTAGAAATCTTTCCTTGAATAACACCAGATTCATCATAGAATTGGTGAATTGAAACATTAAAATCTTCAGAATAAATCCACAAATTATTGAATGTAGATTTACTTAAACCATCAATATCATTAATCGTTATTTCCATCTTTCCTTCGATGTAACTTGTTATATCTACTTCCCAGGTGGAATAGAGATTGACTGAAAGAAACATTTCGCCGTTTGAATATGAATGGCTGCAGGAGGTTTTGTCACTATCGATGTTGGTTCCCAAAGAACTGCATAATTCATCGCTAACATAGTAAATTACTCCGAACTGATTGCTACCTCCTAGTTGAATTTCTACAGATAGTATATCTGATAGATTATTTGCATCAGTTAAGACAATATCCCAAGAAATGTCTCTTGAAACTTCCCAGTATTTATTTGACTTAATGTTGTATATTCTTTCCACATTCGAAGTGCTGGCGTCTCTAGATTTCCACCAAACCGTAGTGTTTTCTGTCGCGAGGCCTGCAAAATCATTTCCAACGATTCGAATGTAGACTAGCTGTTTATCGTCATTCATATCATCTGAAACAGTTCCATTAAACCACCAAAAACTTCCGTAGTTTTCCAAAGTGTAGTTGATATCTTTATACTCATTTTCTTGTGGCTGACCGTCCAGTACAGAACCGTTCGATCCATCATCAACAGACTCTACCCAAGTCTGCATAGATACGGTTTCAAAATTGAATCCTGAAATATCAGCAACCAAGATGGATATATCTCGATTAGCCTCACGATCAAGATAGTCCCCAATTTCTGGATTTGTTGACATCAAAATTGGATTAGAGTTGTCCAGAGTTAGCACTACTGGATTTTGATTAGTTAAAATCTGCAGTGAATTATTGCTGAATCCGTCAATCGAAACGTAAACTAGGCCTGATAATTCAATAGGCGGGGTCCATGATATGGAATTTGAACTTCCAACCGATAGACTCTGCCACGGAGTTGTGTAATTTGTCCACTCGGAAACATGATTTTTTTGCGCATCAAATGCTTGGATATTGAAATTGGCTCTAGCTTGTAATTCCCCTGCGAATAAAGTAGAGCCGGTAGATGGGAAAAAATGGTCCAAAACAATTGATAATTCTGTGCCTCCAGCAGTTGCATTATTGAGGTTTAGTCCATTTATATCACTGATAACTATCTGGATTTGGTTGTCAATTTCAATAGGTTCTTCAAAAATATATTCAACGAGATGAATTCCTTCGGTAGCCGATTTAATACAGATATGTGTGGCTCCTTGCAAGTCCTCAAACACAATCGACCAATTCAAAATAGTTTCATCTGGCGTGGTAGTATTAATCTCAACACTAACATATTTTAGGATATTTTCTGAATCTATTTCAGTCATAGAAGTCCCATCATAGACTAATTTAGACCAATCACTCTGTAAAGCCCCGGAAGATCCACATAATGAAAATTCAATATTCATGTCACCATCTGTTATGGAATCGTGGGTCGTCTGGAATAAAACAGGGCTCGAAAGTGGATTAATTATATCTGGGATGTTTGTTGTAAACCCTGCGTGATCTGATTTAATAGTAACAGAATTCAGTTCAGGCTCTTTCCAATCTTCTAATTCATTCACAACAAACATGATCCTATATTGGAGGAAATTCGCATCTTTCGGTGGGTAAATATTTGTCACTCCTTTTGCGAATGTTGTGTTTATCGATCCATCTGGGCCGGACCATAATTCTGAGGTAATTGTGGTTGAAATCGAGGAGGTTCGGTACTGGTACCTCAAATCCGAGTTATCAGGCGTAATTCCAGATAGGTTGATTTGAACAGGCAGGGCTTTAGAATGAGAATTAGGTCTTAAATCGATAACTGGCGAATTAAGCCATGCTATGTGAGAAGAGGTTTTATTTTGAAATTGATATTTGTTTGAGAAGGATTGACTCCATGAACCGTACGCATACGAAGATGTATCTCCTGACGCCCAAACTACACTGCCGTTAATTTCCTCAAAAATAGCATCAAAATGACCAGAGGGGGCAATGTTGTTTCCCTTGGACCAAGTATTTTCAATTGGGTTCCAATGGTAAACAGTATTTTTAGGAACTCCATTATATCCTCCGACAAGTACAATTTCATCATTCACTACAGATCCACTCCAACCAAACATGGCGACGGGGAGCTTGCTTAGATTAGTCCATGTATCAGTAGAGGGATCGTACCTTTCGACATAATTCATAGCTTGTCTATACGATGTTTGTGTTCCCTGGAATCCTCCCATGGCATACAAATATCCATGATAGTTAACTAAATCAAATGATGCTCTTGGTTCATTCATATCCGCCATTCTAGACCACGAATCGTTTCTAGGATCGTATCGCAATGTCACGTTTGAGGCGTCGTTTGCATTTTGATTCTTTACTCCTCCAGCATAATACAAGTATCCTCCAGATTCAGCCATTGCCCCAAGGCCTCTCTCTTGCATCATTTGTTTACCATTATACCATGTTTCATTGGTTAGATTGTATATTTGTACACGACCTGTGGGATACTGATCGGGGCTTGGATTTCTAGGCCAATCCCCAACTACTACAACCAAATCATCGACGATTTCTGCTTCGCAATATTCCTGCTCGAAGGGTAGGAAATTATCCATCAGGCGCCATGTTTTGTTTTCATTATCTAAGATTTCCACATGGCTTGTTGCTATTTCATCATTATTTTGTGATGGGTTGGGGTCCTCTCTCCCACCAATAATCCAAACTTCATCCAAAGAATCTATTGCAACAGAGCAAGCCCCTGTCCTTGTTATGAGTTGTGTGTTGGAGGTCGACCATGTAATGAATGGTTTTGAAACTTTAACATTACCTTGAGTATCGGTATAAACGCCATCTACTGTAAATCCAGATTGATTGAATAAAACATCTTTGTGTACTGATTTTGAGGATTGAATTTTGATTAATTCTGAGGTTACAATTGACCAACTTTGCAACAAAAACAACACAATCACAGAACATGCAATAATTCTCCTGCGCATGGTAGTTCTATGTCGATGTAGGGTTTGATTATTTTGGAAACAGGATTTAACACAAAATGGGAGGGTTCTTGTCCTTCGGCGTCATGCCCCTCAACGACATGTCCAAAGAATACATTGCTCGTGACCCTCGAACAGGGCGCCCAATCAATGTAGGCAGCAATCGCAGGCAGAGAAAAAAACGTGATATTAGGGAGGGTCCTTGGATGGCTATTCCTCCTCAAGCAGTAATACCATTAGCAACTGGTGAAATTGAACAATATAGGGTTGGGTGGAAGGAAAAAGATCACTATCTGGGTCGCCTTGATGGGATAAAGGGACTATCAAACCTTGCTGGAGCGATGGCCATCGAAGGGCACAAGATTTTATTGGACTGTTTGATGGACAATGATCCAAAAATACGAATTGCTGGGCTGTTCGCGCTACCCTCTGTTGCAGAATCAAAACCAAATGAGCTTTTTGACCACCTTTCAGTATTATTGGATGACAAAGAAGCTTCAGTAAGAAAGGCTGCTAGTGAGTGTCTGAAAATAGTAGCACCAACCTTCCCCTCAGCAACAGATAGCACTTTGGCGTTTGAATTGCGCCATCACGTTAGACAAAGGAGAGATGCGGCATTTGCAGGTTTAGGTGAATTGTGCAGTACATGGCCTGAGGTTGCATGTGATCATATAGATGAATTGCTTCAGGAAGACTCGCTTGATCTCAGAAGGAAAGCGTCAGGTTTACTTCGAAGAGTCTTATCAAAAGGTGGAGCAGCAGCATGGGACTTAATCGGTTGGGCTCTAGAAGACGAAGATGTAGAAACAAGAAGAAATGCCGCAAAATGCCTTGTTCCACTTGCACACAAAGAGCAGAGAATTGCAACAATTTTGGCTGAAAGGGCAATTCTAGATTTAGATTCTAAGGTTATGGTATCGGCTATCAAATGTGTCGAAGTATTAGACACCGATCACGGTCGTGCCAAAGATCTTGTTTTATCTGGATGTACTCACAAAAATGCAAGTGTTCGTATGGCTTGTGTCAAGATTTTGCCACGTTTGATGGGAGACGAAATCTTGCGCAATCACTGCAATGCCCTGCTTCGTGACGAGAAGGACGAAAAGATTCGCAAGGAATTACAAGAAATGGCATTTGATGCACAAATCGAAGGCACTGAAGCACAAAAGAACTCCTTCTTGGCTCCAGCTCCCAAGGTACCTAAAATCGATGTCGAAATTGCTGAATCACAAGGTAAAACCGTTGGACTGGAAGAGCTTCCACCAACCGATAAGGATGCACGGTCCTCACGACATGGTTAAGAGGGGGGTGCCGGTCGGCGATTCGCTCAAGGAGTACTACTCATGTCTGAGGAAGCATTCAACGATAAAGAGAAACAGTTCAACGACCTATGGGACGGAGTCACACCAAATGGTGTTAACCGCACAAAGGCTTTGAAGTTCCGTCAGTACATTCTAGAGCATGTTCGCCAGATGAAGAAGCCGCTCACCAGAGATAATGCCCACAAGTATTGGATGGGTATTCTCAAGGCTGAGGCTAAGGACAGCGAAAACTTCTGATCGTGACACGGGGGTCACTCCCCGTCCCGGTGGCCCATGTTGGGAAGGGACGGATAGAGGTGACAAAATGTTCACAACCACTGCATTTTCAGTATGGGATTTGAATGAAGATTTACTAGCAGGTCTCGATAGCATTGGTTGGGAATTTGCTACCCAAGTCCAGAAAGAGACGATTCCAATTGCCCTCACAGGTAAGGATGTGATTGGTCAAGCAAGAACAGGTTCAGGTAAAACAGCAGCATTTGGATTACCAACTATGAATGCTTGCCAACCTACCGGAGAATTACAAGCACTAATTCTTGCACCAACTCGAGAATTAGCAAACCAAGTTGCTGAAGAGTTGTCAATTATTCAAGGTGAGTCAGGACTTAACATCCAAACCGTTTATGGTGGGACGGATTTGGAAAAGCAGGCAAGAAATTTACAATCCGGAGTCGACATCATTGTAGGAACACCGGGCCGTGTAATGGATATGACAGAGAGAGGTCATATCGATCTGCAAAAGCCTACCTTCTTTGTTCTAGACGAAGCTGACAGAATGCTTGACATGGGATTCTTCCCAGACATCATGTGGGTAGTTGAAAGGATGACAAATCGTGAACAGACTTTGTTGTTCTCTGCTACATTCCCGCAAGAGATTATCGATGCTGCTAATGAGTTCATGAATGACCCGGATTTCGTACTTACCAATACAGAAAAACTGGACATTCCACCAATTGAACAATACAGTGTTAGAATTGGACGTGCAAACAAGTTGTGGGTTGTTGGCAGGCTCCTTACTAGAATGAGTGAGGAAGATCAAACTATCATTTTCACCAACACTAAGAGAATGGTAGAATTGTTAGTTCAAAGGTTGAAAAAACATAGATTCGATGTCGAAGGAATACACGGCGACCTTTCCCAAAATCAAAGAGATAAGATAATTTCAAATTTCAAGTCGGGTAAATCACGAGTTGTTATTGCAACTGATGTTGCAGCACGTGGAATCGACGTAGATGGAATTACACTCGTCATAAATTATGATGTGCCAGATGATGTGGACAATTACGTCCACAGAATTGGAAGAACCGGAAGAATCGGTAGGAAAGGAGAGGCTTGGGTACTAGTGGGAAGAGA
>MDSZ01027671.1_pt1 | contig 12627 bp, 8 predicted proteins | sample 811201 | NCBI WGS metagenome assembly MDSZ01 (sample SAMN05326647, study PRJNA326480) | marine metagenome | isolation source: seawater | place: Indian Ocean: North | collected 2010
AAGCTATGGGAGTTGTTCAATACAGTCATACTACCTCGGCTAACCTAAGTAGTAGGAAAAGCGGGGTTGAGCAAATGATTTTTATTGATAATATGTGGTTAGAACATGAAGGAGATATTACGGGAGCTACGGGTAAAGGTTATATTGAAATTGACCATTTCCCTGAGCAAGGTACTTTAACGGTTAATAGGCATAGAACTAATAAACCTATCGTTGTAAAACTTTCTGATGGTACAAGTAAAACACTAGATACTACTGGTACTAATCAGAAATTCTTACATTCAATACAATGTGATTTCCTTTATTTAAAACAAACTGAGTATGATAAGCTACAAGATCTGTTAAGATGGCAGGATATGGGGCATAAATTAACTTTGCACCCTCACTTGCCTCAAGTACCACATTGTTTAGTGGGGGAATTAGAATTAACAAATGTAAGAAAAAGTTTCTGGGATCTTACTAGGTTTTCAGTTACTTTTAAGTTTATTGAAACGGATTAGAAATGCCTAGAAAAACTGGTGATGCAAATAAAATAATAGGGGTTACCCCCAAGCTTTATATAAAAGACGATGGAACAACTTATATATCCGGTGAGGAGTATAATGGTTTATGGTCAACTAATACTGGAACTACAGATTTTTCTGTAGCTAATGCGGGGGGTTATGCAAATGCTGGCCATTGGAAATTTAATGAAATAGAAGGCAATGTTGCTTTTAATCTTAGACATAGAGGTACTCTTGATTTAAGTATGAATGGTATGACTAGGGGTAAAGATGGTACAGGTACATTTGTTCAATTTTTATTAGAAGATAATAAACAGTTGGCTTTACCTTCTTCAGACGTCTTTTTAATGATGGGTACTGGCGGGGGATTTACAAAGGCAAGTGACTTTATAAACTTTGTTCAATCTGATCCAATTAATGCTCATGCTAATCTAGGATCAAGCTCATTATTTAATGGTAAAATATTTTTTGATATGTGGGCTTATTTTAGGAAATTCAATACAAGTGATGAAACACAATGTATGTTGTATTTTCACAATGATGGTGATTCAGATAATTTTGATAGAGTTTTAAAATTTGATAATGAAAATAATGGTGGTACTCCTCAAGTACGTTTCAAGTATTTAAATTCAGCAGGATCGGGATTGACAAGTGATATAAGTACTGAGGCAGGAGCTGCTTTATATCCCAATGGAGCAGGTCAAGATGGTGGATTGCACCATATAGCCTTAGTATTTGATAGGGAAATAGATTTCGGTACTTCAGGTACAGGCATTTATATTGATGGTAAAAAGATGGCAATATCTAGTTCCAGTGGTACAAAAATAACAGGAGCTCAATCAGTAGGTACAAACGGGTTTATTGGTTGTAGAATTAATTCTAGTAATGCTACTTGGACAGCTACTCAAGGTAGTGGGTCTCCAAAATTTGATGAGCATTTTACAGGTAAGATTTATATGGCTCAAATGTCCAGTGATGCTACACAAGCTACAGCTGCTAGGATTGCTAATCTTCATAGTATGAAATTTGACGTACCAAGAGGACCTGCTAAGGTTGATTTTTCTGATAGATTTGAGGTTGATGGCCCTAATGTTCTTCAGGATATAGGGACATTAAAACAACAAATGGAAACTTTAAAAGGGTCCTTTACAGTAACATTATCTTCGGTAAGGGTTAAAAACTAATGTCTATAGATTTAAAAAGGACTAAAAAGGGTGAAGATAGAATATTCGATAGGTTTGTAGATAGGACTTTTAAAACTGTTGATGGTCAAACTGCTATCTTTTCACCTACAAAAGGAGGTTCTAATACTAACTGGCAAAATCATGTTTTGGTTGTAGGATTAGAAGTAACTTATGCTGATGGTAGAACAGAAAGCTATGATGTATCAGCAGGAATTATTCAAGAAGTAAGTACTCAAAGAAATTCGGGTACTGCTAATATTAAGGTATCATCCCTTAATAAAGCATTGGTTGATATGAATGCAGAAAAAGTTAAAGACGGTGACCAATTTTATGAAAACAGAAAATTAAGCTTTGTTTTAAATACAATATTAAATGAGGTATTTAAAGATGGGCAAAATAATTTACCCGATGATAAAAGGGTTTCTGCAGATTTATTAACAGTCAAAACGTCGGATAACAAACTGGGTTATTGGTCCTTAGGTACATATCCTGGATTTGATGGCAGTTCTTTTACTCCATCACCCAATGCTATTCCGATGACTGCTTTAGCAACAAATGAGGATAGGAGTATTATCTACGTAGCCACGGGAGGAGTAAGTGCATCAGCAACATTAGTAACTGCGAGTGCTCAAGCTAATCCACCCGAATTGTGGCAATACAGCATTGATGAAGATCAGTGGACTTTCCTAGCAAGTACTACAAGTGGCAACGAAGCAAGTTATGCTCCTATCCAAAAATTATTTTATAATTCTTATGATGGTTATTTATATGGTGTTATCTATAAAGATTATGGTGATGTAGAATCAGACGTTGAGGATAAAGCCAATAAAATAAATTGGATATGTCCTGAAGGAGGCGTATTTAAATGGTTGCCCACTGGTGATTCTGGTTATTTAAATGATGGTAATCATTATACAGGTTTAGGTAATCTTTGGCCGGGTACTTGGGATTTTAGAATGATGTACCCAGATGATGATAATGTACATGCAGGGCCATTAAGAAGTGGTAGTGCTCAAGCTACTGGAGGTGATGACTACGCTAAACAGTCTAATGGAGAAACACATAAAGTTACAAAGGGTAGAGCAGGAGTTGGTAATTTTACTGCTTATAGATATATGAGTTTACCTCTTGGACCTGCGGGCCAACAAGGATATGCAAATACGCATGAAGCTAGAAGGGCTACACATTGGTTACATCCACAAGTTTCAGGATATAAAGATACACAAAGACCAGCTACTGATTTATTTGGAGCTACTACAGAATTAACACCTACTACATTACAAAACGGTAATACATATTGGAACAATGCTTCAGGAAGCACACCACCCACAGGTTGGACAAAAAAGGGTAGTGCTAGTATGACATTGAGTGGTGATAAAAAATTAACAATAGCTACCTCATCTGATGATGATGCTATTCAATTTTTAATAAATGATCCCGTAGATAATATGACCGTATATAAGTTAGGCCTTAAAGGTACTAATTTTAGAATACATGTTGATAATCAAACTACTGGAACACCAACCAATTCTTTAGTATACGGACCGTATGGAATGTCTAATTCTCACGCTTATACTAGTACACACCTGGGTAATGGAGATTATTATTTTTCAGTATTAAAAACTAATGCTATTCCTAATCTACCTGAACCTGACCAATTAAGAATTTATTTAACTGCAAAAGATCATGCATCCGATGTAGTTATGGAAAATATTAGTTTAGCTGTAGCCCATCATTGGGATCATTGGCACAATTTAAGCCGTATGGCTGGGGAAAATATCCCACTAACACATTATAGTAAAGTAATTGCGGGTACTACAATTAGAAGACCTACCCATCAATATAAAAGTCAACCCGCGGGTCCTCAAGCAGGCGGATCTGCAAGGAAGTGGAATAGTCATGCAGGACCTTGGCAATGGTTTTATGATATGTATGATGATAGTGGTCAAAGTAGAAGGGATTTTATTCAAGATACATACCAGGGGGAAACACAAGAATTAAACAGTAGTTTATCTGCTACAGATATTAAAGATAGACAACCATCACCCTATGAAATAACACATCCAATGAGTGATACAGATGCTTTTGGTAGTGATGCACTTGGTTGGGCAGGTCAATCAAATGAAGAAATTGTAATGGAGTTTAATACTATTGCTCAAGATAGGAGAAACTTAAGTCAAGTAGGAGCAGGAGGTATGCACCCTTTATATGGCCCAAATGATTTAGAGGATGGCATTCAACCTGATAATTCTTATAGACTTCAAGTAGGCTCTAGAAATATTAGGCCTACAGCTCAAATTACTACAGACAATAATAATGGATTTAACAATTCTGCTTATGCTAATGAGGCTAGAGTTGTTAATATGGGTCCTTTAATGGATAGTTCAAGTACTGAACCTAAAGGTTTTGGATCAAGCGAACAATTTGAGGCCGGTTTATCTGCTTTAAATGCTGGGGAGAGCACTTTACAAAAGGGGAACGGGGGTTATGGATATGGCTCAGTTATAGTTCAAGGATTGGGAGAAAGAGCTCATACCAAAAGTAGCAATAGAGAAATTTATGGAGCAGTAAGATATACTAATGGTCAAAAGGGTTGTATTGTATTTAATCAAGAAGCTGATCAAGGCAAAGGGGTTATAATTTTTCAAAGGTTTGCTGGTACTGCACCACATGATAATAAAAGTTTTAGATGGGATCCCGATGCTACCTCAGGTCAAGAAGGTCATTTTGCTGTAACTTGGAGGTATTACAGATGTACTGATAAAGCTCAAGGAGGTATGTCAAGTATGCCCCCTACTACTTCATCAGTATCTGCATTAACACCTCATAGTTATACATCGGTTCCTTTATATACTACAGCTGGATGTAGTGGACCAACCGGTTTGATATTTGTAGCTTTGCATGAATCAAGATCACATAGTCAATTATTTACAGGTTCAAATGAGGGTGATATTTTAAACAAGACAATGTTATACAGGGTTCAATTAGAAACAGGGTCTTGGAGTTCTAGTGCTTCAAGTACCAAGTTATATGATTCATCAAGTGATGCTTCAGTATATAATGGTCAAATGGATGGTTCAAGTGATTCAGCAAGATTTGCTAATTATGCTGCAGGTAACGCAGTAAATAAAAGCCGAAAGATTTTAGAATTACATTACAATAATGATTTAGCTACAACTGCTAATGGTACTAATGGATTAATAGGAGCATGCTTTAGGAGGGATTCTATATTAGCTGAATATGGTGATAGTACTCCCTATACTCCTTGTCACGAGGTATTTACATTTGCGGGCACTAGTAATCAATTAAAGATATTAGACCATGATATTCAAGATGGGATAAACCATGATGCGGTAGGGTTTACAGGATTTGTGAACACAACGGGGAAGTTTGGAGCGGATACATTAAATGTTGGAACCAATAAGGCAGTATTTTATTTTAGACTACAAAAGGCTACTGTTGCTCCTACAGTTAGATCATTAACAGGTAGGGGCTTAAAGGTTAATTATCTTTATTCTCCTAGCTCGGGTAATTTTAATGCAGGTAATTTCTTTGATGATAAAACTCCTGCTACTACAAAATTTTTATATCAGAATGAAGGTTTTACAGCCCACGGCTTAGCTACAGCAGGGTTAATTGATAAGGGTACTGATAGTGAAAGAGAAATTATATTAGCTGCTTTTGATGATTATAGAGGGTGGTATAATACTTCTCAAAGAGCTAAAAAGAAGTTTGCTTTTGGGTCAAGTAAATATTGGTTCAAGATTGACGATAAAGAAGTAGACCCAAGATTTCAATTATTAGATTTTAGCAACCTAACCGCCTTTGATGCTATTTCAAAATTAGCACAAGCTAATAATATGGCTTTTGGCTTTGATGTTGAAACATTTTTCCTAGTAAATAGGGAACAAACCTCAACCACACATACATTAAATGCAATGGATGGAGAGGTTATTGATATTAAAAAATCATTAGACAATGATATACGTAATGTTATTTCAATTCAAGCATTTAGACAACAGGTTCAAGATGTTGAATGGGAAGTAACTCACGTAGGCGGAAATGACGTATTAGCAAATGACCAACTATATAATGGTGAATTTACAGTTACAGCAAAAACACACAGGGAAGCTTCAGTAAATCTTATATGTACACGACAAGGTCGTTTGATCAGAAGTAGTTTAGATGATGAAACTGCAGTTGCACAAGATGCTATTACTAATATAGGTAGTAGATTTATACCATTATTTAAATGGCGTACTCATGCTCCTACAAAACAGGTAGTATTGATGAAGCCTATGCTTTCTACCACTACAGTTGCTTTTGTAAACACAACATTTGCGAACGGAAATTCACCCGTAACAAAAGGAGAGATTGTAATATTTACCAATCAAACTACCTATGAACAAATCGGTAGGGTAATTACTGAAGTTGATACTACTTTAAATAGGATTACATTAGAAGATAGTGTAGGTGAAGCAGTTGAATCGGGTACACCTTTAAATATTGTTAGGTCTCATACTGGGGCAGAATTAACCGAAAATAATAAAACCGCTACCTCAAGCTACGGTACAAAATACTCCGATGAAGGGGTAACAGTAGTAACTGAAGTAGTAAATTCTGATGCTGATACTGCTGACAATAGAGTACACGGTGTTTGTTCTGCTGGTAATTATTCCCATTATGGAAATAGATCTACTTGTTCAGGGGCAGGCCATACTTGGACTCCTACAACAAGGTTGAGGGTTAATAATATTAGGCCTTTTGCAAACTGTAGAATATTTGGCTATAACCCCGAGACCTATAAACATTATGCATTTTTGGTTACTACAATGTCTAGTAGTCAATTACAAGACGCTGCTTTACCTCAACAAAATGATTTAGCTTTTCCAACACAGACCACCAATGCTGCAACAAGTATTTATTCTAATAATCCAATTGCTTGGGTAAAAGCTATTGATGAAACCAATGGCTATATTTATTTAAACGGAACATATCCTGCATTTAAAGTGGGTGATGTATTAAATGCACATTATGCTATGGCTCCTTCACAATTAATTATTCAAACCGAAGATGGAGCAGTACAACCTCCACCTTATAGTTCGGTTCAACAAGATTTACCCGAAGGTTTAGGTACATGGTCTTGGAAATGTGATAGTTCTTCTGACCTATTCAACCTAAAAGATATAATCAATTTTAAATTCCAAGGTATTAAGCTAGTAAAAGATGGTGGCTCTATCTATACTGTTGCAGATGCAGCTTCAATAGCTAAATATGGTCAAAGAACTTGGAATTTTCCAGACAATAGATTTATTACACATGATAGAGTTGAGTATTGGGCAACAAAATTTTTGAATGAATATGGAGATCCAAAATATGCTATTGAAGCTACAGTACCTTTTGATCCGACATTGACATTCACCACCCCCGCTGGTAATTTATTGAGAAGAGTAACCCTTATTGATGAGATTATGTTTCCAGGGATTGCAGGATTTTCAGTTAGCGGTTATTTAAGAGAAACCAGCTTGAATGTAAAAAATACAACAATGAATTTGAAATTTAGAACCGAGGAAAAATACTAATGAGTAAACCAATAGGAGAAAATAGTGCAATGACTATATCATTGCCAATGATTATACAAGCAGTAACGTTTATTGTGATGCTTGTATGGGGGTATAGCCAACTAAACGCCAGGATAAGTTTTCTTGAGTATCAAGTAGCAATGAACGAAGAACATATTATTGATTTAGAAGAAGATGCAGAAAAGAATCAAGATGCTGAAATACCTGCAGATATTAAACAGAATCAAAGAATTGAGTACCTAGAAAAAGAAGTAGAAAGACTAAGAAACGAAAAATGAGAGTATCCCACTGGACAGATTTTAGCCCTTCTTCATCTCAAATAGATAATATCTATGGTGGAATAAAGGGTACACCCGAGATAGGTTATACTGAGTATAATTCACCTAGTAGAACATTTGCAGCTATAGCTTATAGATTAGCAGTATCACCCGATCATAATGGGTATCATCATTTCTTGGGTATGTACACTTCTATACAAGGGGTAGCCTATGAAAATGCTTGTGTTAAACAAGATTGTCGTACAGGCTTTCACCATATTTGTATCAATTTTTCTATGCCCAAATATAAATTTACAAAAACCCAAAGTACTGCAGGCCCTCAGTCCACAGATTTATATGATGTTACTTCTAATCAATTTAGAGAAGCTTCATATAGGTCTACCTTTTTGTATGCAGGTGATATATCAACTAATGCTCCTAATGGCTCTGCTAAAAATTACGGTACTAATTCTATCTGGGGAGATAATACTTTAGGCCATGACGGAATAACTTATACAGGACGTATTCAAGACCTTTTTGTTTTAAGGCCTACATTAGTACATCCTACTAATGCTAATAATAGATTTGATTTATGGAGTGTAAATACTTATTTGGGACCTACTACAGGAGGTCAACAAATGTTTTTTACAGGTATACCAATGGCTCATCCCCGATTTGCTTTGAATACTTTTACCTCTGCTCCTGCTGGTTTATCCGGAGGATACGCTTCTACTACTTGGTCCAGTACTCCTGCTAATTTTGCTATGTCTGTAGAAGAAAAATTTGATGAAGATTTTGCAAGTAAATCCATAAACTTAAATGCAGGTCAAAATAATACAGTAATCACTTGGAGTAATCCAGGAGTGGGTGAATTATATGTAAACACAAGTTTAGTAAGTTATCCTTCTAACTCTTCTGCAACAAATGGCTCTGGACATTCAATAGCCCATAGTAGTGGTACTCTATATATGACATGGAAGTTTGTAGGTGGGGCAGTAGATGGAACCCAAACAGTAACTATTACATTAACTAATAATAGTGAAACAACCTCATTTAACATAACTTGTACTACAGGTTCATTAGCACCATAGGGAATAATATGAAGATGGAAAAATTTATTCAAAAGGTATTAGATAAATACGAAAGAAAAAAATTACCTAATAGAGATTTAGCTGATTTAATTGTTGCACATATTAAAGTAGGCATTGACGGAGAAAAGGGTTGGCATCTAAATTTAAGCAGCTATGATGGGCAACACGAAAAGGCAGAACAGATGATTCAAGAGTATCAATAATTTTACACGACCTCCTTCCCTAACCCGTGTATCACCAAAAGGCCCCGACTTAATTGACGGGGCCTTTTTTATGAATTGAGGTAGAATTAGTCTTCTTTGAAAAGAACTTCTTTCATAGCTGCTTCAATAGTTTCATATAAAGCTTCCATGATTTTTGCTTCTGTACCTTCATTAATGATTGGGATGTCTACGTTTTCGTTTAACTTTTTGATAACGTTATCTTTAGTTTCATCGCTAAACATATAGTCAGCCATCATTTTAAGTAATGCACTATTCATGATTGTCTCCTAAATTGTTAATTAACTAGGAGAATTTAATCAAAAATATGTTTTGTTCTTGGGTCTTCTAAAAGTACTTGTTTTAAGGCATGTCTGTAAATAGCATGTTTACCATCATGCGTTAACCTGCCCCAGACATTGCTTAGCATGCCTTGATAAATAACTGCTGATCTATCTTCAACTAAAACCTTAATACGACAACTTAATTTGTTACCTTGATCAGATCTTAGTACTTTAGCTACATCCATACATAGCTTTTGAAAATTATTCTCCTGCTCAACATTAATTTCTGGCTCGGTCTTTTTTAACCCACCTTCATTAACTATGGGAGTAATCTTAGTAGCTTGTACCTTCTTTTTTCTTTCTTTTCTTGGCATTTGCTTCTCCTAGTTTTGTATAATGGTTGAGACACCATCTTGTTTTCTAATTGTAATAATATTAGCAAATCTTGTCTTTAAATCAGTATTATGAGTAATTAGAAATTTCATACCCGTAATATTAGTTAAAAGATTAAAGAATTCGCCAATACCCGTTTCATCAAGTGAATCTATCACTTCGTCCATTAATAGGAAATTAAAATTAGAATAACCTTTAGTCAAAGTTAATTCTCTTAATGCAAATCCTACACAAACTCCGATCCTCTTTGATTCACCTTGTGAATAAGTTTCTAAATCCCTTTTTTCATTATTTTCATCAATAATTGATAAATCAAATTCTTCCTTAAATTGACCCTTTTGTGATTTCTTTTCTTTCAGGGTATCAAATCTACATCTCATACCAACTTCCATTTTATTTAAATAGCCGTTAGTCTGCTGTTCAAAGGTAGGTAAGAATGATTCAATCATCCATCTACGTATAGCAGGGAAACCATCAACCCAATAAGTAAAATTAGCTATACGTTGTAATAGATCTGTTTCCTGCTCAACAAATTTATCTAAAGCTTTTTCATCAAGAGCCCTACTATCTAATTGAGCTTTTAATCTCATTATCTCATCTTTAATATTTTCAATTTTATTATCAGTAGTCTCAATTTCATTTTGGACATCTATCAATGATAATTCAGTAGGAGGGAATTTCCTAAGCTTAAGATTAAGGGTTAGTTTTTTCTTTTCTAATTCTTTTAAGCTTATTGCTGTTTCATCTTGTTTAGCTTTTATTTTATTCTTTAATTCTATAATTTGGTCGGGTATTTCTTGAGCACCTTCTAATAATTGATACTTAGCTTTAATATCAGATTGGATTTTTATTAGTTCTCTTTGCCCTTCCATCAATTTATCAAATTCTTTTTTCTTAGTATTGTATTTAGCCTGGCGTTCTTCAATCTCTTTTTTAATCTGGTAAAAGGATTGTTGTAGTTCTACTTGGTCAAATTTTTGAATTTGATTACCCTTAACCATTAAGCCTTCTTTACAATGCGGACATTCTTGGCCACCTTGTAGTTGTATAGATAATTGAGTTGATATACTGGAACGCTCTTGAATCCAATCTCTACCCTTATCTAACCAAGTTTGAAATTTATCTAAATCTACCTGTTCAAGCGTGTCTGAGTACTTGATTGATAGTTTTTGTAGCTTTTCTATCTCGCTCTTGATATGGCTTGAATTAGACAGCTTATTTTGCAAATCTTTAATATTACTATTGTATATATTTACAATAGTATCAAGTTCTTTATTATAATGCGTTATATGCCCTTCTAAATCAGTCAATTCTGTTTCAATTTTATCTTTTGCTTCTAGCCCTTCAAGTTGACCCACTAGTTTTTTTCTTTCAAGCTTTAAAGTGGATATACTTACCCCGTACTCAGTAATGTCTGATTCAATTTGAGGTTTATTAAATCCTGTGTCTAATTTGTTTTTTAGGAATTCAATTTTACCCTGGATAACTTTTAAATCTGATTTTTGACTGTTAGCTAATACTTTAGCTTTTGATGTACATTTATCTAATACTTCTAAGTTTAAAAACCTAGATATTAAGCTCATTCTATCTTTTGAGCTTGATTTTTTACCAGCAAAAGCTTTTACAGCATCAATACTGAAATATGTAGTATTTAAAAAGTCTGAAAAGTATTCTGTATTATTTTCTAGTATACCAAAATAATTAAGAAGGGAGTGCTGGGTTTGTTTCATAGTCCGTTGAGTTTGACTTTCACCATCTACAAACCATTGTAAATCGTGGCTACCTTTTATTTTTCTAGACCGAACGATATTAATTGCTCTACCTTCTTCGTCAACCAATCCCAAGCTAACATTAACGTTAGAACAACCACGACGAATAACGTCATCACTAGCAATATCATTAGGACTACGGCCGAATATAGCCCAGCTAATAGCGTTAAGAAGTGTACTTTTACCCGCTCCATTACTGTCTGCCCCTGCTGCATCTTGGTTCTCTCCTATTATTAGTATTTTGTCATTTTGGTCATAACGTGAAAAATCAACTTTTACGTTTTCGCCAAATACGCCAAAATTATTTATCTCTATATTTTCAATTCTCATAACACTTCTTTTAAAATATCCATTCCTAAATCAGCCATGTCTGGCCTTTTGGTTTTTTTACAATAAACTTCAATACCTTCTTGCCATGATGTAGACGAATCAATTTCAGGTACCCTTATTCTTGATTCAGTCAATGTCTTATGTTCAAAGAATAACTTATGCGCACCTAAGGTGTTTAGTATCCTGCTCCTAACCTCACCCATATTAAATCGTAAGTACCAATCTTCCTCGCCAACAAATATTAACTTAACCACATAATCTTCTAAAGTTTCCCATTTAAATAATTGGTCAAAGTTTACATCTTCTGATTGATTGACAGTATGCTGGAAAAAAGGTCTATCTTTAACATCAATGAATTTATGTTCAATCTTATCATTAGTAGCTTCAAGATATAAGAAACCCTTTTTATCATTACGTTCACCAAAGTCAACTTTATGTAAGCTACCAACATACATCCATTTCTTTGTTACTTGTGGCTTATGGTAATGTCCAAGGTAAGTATAACGATGATGATCCATTGTTTTGCTACTTACCCCTAAGCTTAGAACAAACTCAGTGCCCGATACAAGAGCGCCATCAACGCCCCAGTGGCCAAATACAATTTTGTTTTTAGTTTTGGTTAGCCATTCAGATACAACATCATCTGTTGTCCAAGGAATCATTAAAGTATCAACTCCAGCTAATTCCATTTCACAAGGTTGGTCTAATACTGTGATAGCATTTGAATCTAGCATATTAAATATTGATGATTCAGTCATCAAGCTATATACTTTAGCATCAGTATCGTGGTTACCAATCAATACAATAATTGGTATTTTATTTTGAACCAAGGGTGCTAATGTTTCAACAAAAGCATTCCTTAAACTTTCAGCGGGGTTTATCTTGTCGAATACGTCCCCTAGACATATCCAGTGTGTCGCTTTGTGTTTGATTGCGTAATCCACTGATTTCGTCAGGTGATTCAAACAATCCTGTAGCCTCGAGTTTCGCCCGTTTGGCAAAATTTTGCCATATTTGTCTGTGGTCCTCAAATG
>MDSZ01186188.1_pt1 | contig 12627 bp, 6 predicted proteins | sample 811201 | NCBI WGS metagenome assembly MDSZ01 (sample SAMN05326647, study PRJNA326480) | marine metagenome | isolation source: seawater | place: Indian Ocean: North | collected 2010
GCTGAAAAGCCTGCTTCTAACAATACTAGAGCTGCTGCTGGATCTAAAGTTAATACTATGAAAGCTGAAAAGCCTGCTTCTAATAATTCTAGAGCTGCTGCTGGATCTAAAGTTAATACTATGAAAGCTGAAAAGCCTGCTTCTAATAATTCTAGAGCTGCTGCTGGATCAGATATTAATACTATGAAAGCTGAAAAGCCGTCAGTTAACAACACTAAAAATAATACTTTTGAAAAAGGAGAAAAAGGTAATCCTGAAGCTAAAGGTGAAAGACCTTCTTCTTCTAAATTTGATGCTGATTACTGTAAAGGATGGAAAGATGGATTTTCTAAAGCATATTCAAAAGGAACTAAAGAAAAATTAGAATCTGCTGACATTCCAAGATGTGAAAATAATGGAAAGTGCGAAGGATATAAGTGTGGATATGAAGCTGGAATGAAAAAAGCTGAGTTAATGCTTAGATAATTTTTAATTAATAACTGAATCAAGCCCTCTAATTGAGGGCTTTTTTTTTATTTAATTTACCTAATAATTGAAATGGTACCATTTTTTCTAATCTTTTCACTATTATCAAATACTCTGTATACATATGTTCCATTTGGTAAAGGATCATTTAGATAGCTGCCATCCCAAGACATATCTATTAATGAATTTTTATAAACCATTTCTCCCCACCTATTGTATATTTCTATTTCTAGACCTTTAAGGTCTAATCCAAAAGCTTTTAATTGATCATTTATGCCATCTCCATCGGGTGAAAAAACAGTCGGTAAAAATATTTGATAGCAATTAGTAGTAGAATTATTCTCTAATGTTAAAATAAAACTACAAGTCTCTATATTACCAAAAGTATCTGTAACAATAAAAGATATTTCCTGATTTCCGATAAAATTAAGAATACTATCTATAGCCGGAATTTGCTGTATAACTTTAGAACCAACGCATAAAGCACCAACTTGTAATTCACTTGAAAAATCTGGTGTGGGTAATTCACAGCTTTCATTTAGTCCAATAGATTGATCGTCTGGACAAATAAGTTCAGCAACATAGCTATCAAAAAGACTAACATTAAAACTACAAGTTTCAGAATTTCCTGCAGAATCTGTTACTAAAAATGTAGTTGTAAAATCACTATAGATTGTATCTAAATAATCAGGAGTCTGAGTAATAGTTTCAATACCACAATTATCAGATGAAAATAACAAGTTTGAAAAATCAGGAACTTCAACTGCACAATTTTCATTAAAAGGCAAAGAAGTATCCTGAGGACAGGTAATAATTGGAGATTCTACATCATTTACTAAAATATAAAAATTACAAGTAGCTATATTTCCAGCAGTATCAGTCACTTGAAATACATTTGTTGTTAATCCATTAGGGAATAATGAACCAGATGGCAACCCTGAAATTAAAGATGTAGTAGAAATACAATTATCTAAACCAACAGGAGTTTGATAGTTATAATTTGCTCCACAAATTGTAGGATCATTATCAATTACTACATTACTTGGGCATAATATAGTAGGTGAAATCACATCAAAAAGTAATATGTTAAAACTACATGAATACGTATTTCCAGAAAGGTCAGAAGCAGTTATGGTAATTATAGTATCTGAATTAATTACAGATCCAGAAATAGGAATTTGAGAAATATTTAATAAAGAATCACAATTATCAGAAAATATTATGGAGTCTAAGTAATTTGGAAGCGTAAAAGAGCAATTATTATCAATAAATGCAACTTGATCGTTCAAACAATTAAACTGTGGTTTTATTGTGTCAAAAAGTGTAAAATTAAAGTTACAAATAGAAAAATTTCCTGCATCATCTGTTACAGTTAAAGTAATAGTGGTATCGCTGTTAATTACATTTCCTATTGGTGGAAACTGAGAGATTATCGGGTTAGGATCGCAATTATCTAAGCCGTTAGCATTATATGTATAATCACCTAAAATAAATTCACAATTTGAGTTATAATAGTCTGATAAATCGTTTAGGCAACTAATAGTTGGATTAATTGAATCTGCTAAATTTAAACTAAAAGAACAAGTAGAAGTATTTCCAGAAAAATCTGATGCAGAAATTGTAATGATAGTTGTATCAATAATAAATAAACCTGATGAAGGAGATTGAATAATATTATATGGTGAACTACAATTATCTGAAAATAAAAATCTATTAGTATAATCACCAAGAGTAAATAAACAACTAGAAGTAAAATATTCTATCGTATCTGAAAAGCAAGTTAAGGTGGGACTAATAGTATCTATTAAATTTAAATTAAAACTACAACTAGTAAAGTTACCTGAAACATCTGAGACAGTAATCGTTATAAGCGTATCTGAACTAATTAAAGAACCTGGCAATGGAAACTGTGATATGATAGTATTGTTATCGCAATTATCTGAAAATATAGAGTTAAGCGTATAATCATTTAAAGCAAAAGAACAATTAGAATCATAATATTCATTGATTACAGTTGGACAAGATAATGAAGGGCTAATGGTATCTATAAGAGTTAAAGCAAAGCTACAAGTAGAAGAATTACCAGAAAAATCAGTAACTGTCATTTTAATAATACTATCTGATGTAAGTTGAGATCCAATTGTGGGTATTTGGGTGACTGTAGGGTTGGAATCACAATTATCAGAAATAGTTAATAATGAACTTAAATCCGTTACAACATATTCACAATTAGAATTAAAATATTGATTTGTATTTAAAGGAAAAGATAAAACAGGAACTATGGTATCTAATAGACTAAGATTAAAATCACAACTTTTTAAATTACCTGATGCATCAGTAATTGTTATTGTAATTACTGTGTCAGAATTTACTGTAGAACCAACAAGTGGGCTTTGAGTAATGATTGGGTTTAAATCACAGTTGTCAGAAAATGAATTCACAAAAGCACTATAATCAGGAATAATATAATTACAATTAATAGAGTAATAATTAACTGTATCATACGGACATTGTATAGACGGTAAAATGGTATCTATTAAAGTCACTATTGATGTACAATTATCACTTTCTCCATCTGGATCAGTAACGGTCATAATTACATTATTATTTCCAATAATAAAAGAATTGTTATTATCTAGAGAATAAGTTAAAACATCACCATCTGGATCAGAAGAACCGTTATCCAAACTTGTATTAGTGATTGAAGCTGAACAGGAAGCATCAGCGTAAATAGAAATATTTTGACATAATGCTGATGGAGAACGATTACATGCAACATCAATGGTATTATCAATTACATTAACACTGTTTCCAACATATCCATTTTGATTTATTACAGCTCCGTTACCATTTACGACTACAGGAGAATTTCCTAGAATTCCATCATTATCTGAATCTGAATTTCCAGCTTCTACTACATCTAAACATCCATCATCATCTGAATCTAAATCATTATGATCTGGAATTCCGTCAGAGTCTGTATCAAAATAACCCGAACAAGTTAATGCAAGATTAAGTGGAATATTGGAGTTTGGTTGATCAGTTGTTCCTGTTATTTGTAAAAATGTAGTTGAAGTTGTTATGACCCATGGTTCAGTTGATGATATCCCTCCAGAACCATAAAATTTTAATATCCCTCCACTATTTGATAGTATATTTAAATCGTCATTTGGATCATAAATTGTAAAATCACCATTGGAAATTATTAATAGTGTATCAGCTGAAGAATAATTCCATGTTTGTCCAATTTTATGTTTTAAAGTGATAGTTACAGGTAAAGAAAAGTTAAGATTAGCAGTAGCATTGTCTAAAAGACTCAAGTCTCCATTTCCATATCCCCAAACACTTCCAGATTTAGACATGTTTACATTAATTATTTCACCAGAAACCTGGTCATAATAACTAGCTGTATTTAAGGCATTTCCAAATGAAGTAAAATCTAAAGTATCACATGATAATCCTTCATTAGTATCAAAAATTCCATCGTTGTCTGCATCTAAATCACACTTATCAAATATACCATCACCATCGAAATCATTTCCATAAACTATCACATCAAAAGAACATGTATCTGTATTTCCTGCAAGATCTGTAGCTACAAAAGTATTTGTAGTTTTTCCTATAGGGAAAACACTTCCACTAGATAAACCAGAAATTTGAGAAGTAGTAGCTGTTCCACAATTATCTGTAGCGCTAGGAGCTATATAATTTACAATTGAATTACAAGATGTCTCAGGACTAATAATAATTGACAAATCAGTTGGGCAGCTGGTAAAAAAAGGAGACTCTAAATCATTTAATGTACAAAATTTTTGTTCGTTAAATAAGGAACCAGTAGCACCAGTCATTCCCCAAAAAACTAAGGGATCACCAGCAAAAATATTATTAACAATATCTCCAGTGTGAGTTAAAATAGGATTTAACATGTTTACATAATAAAATGATAAAGTTAAATTGGAAGCGTCCCAATTAATTTTGATATTTCTCCAATTTCCATCTTCAAGATTTACACCCCCAGAAACTGGAGTATTGGAAGCTAATTCGTTAGAACTACCATGTAAAAAATCACCATTTTTATTAATTGAAACATGGTCATATGATGGATCATTATTACCATTATCATAAGTATCTATAAAAACAATTAATGAAGGAGAGACACCACCCATCCCCATTCCTTCTCCAGATGATCCTATATTACTGTTAGTTTGTTGGAAAGCAAATGCAACTCCATCTGCTCCCCCATCGTTATTTCCTAAATATAATTTGAACTCAAGAGTTATATCACTAGTTAAATCTATTTTATTATTATTCCAAACTGAACCCACTTTATTTGCAGAATTAGGAGTTAGCTGAAAACAATTACAATTAACATTTCCATTTTCATCTGTAATGTTATTGTCAGAGGCATCACCATTAACCACAAAACTTGCATTTTGAGCATTAATAAAAAGCGATGAAACAGTGTAACAAAAGATTAGAAATACTCTTTTCAAATTGATTAGATTATAATTCAACAGTACTAAAATGAATATTTAATACCAAAATTCCAAGTTCTACCAAACCCATAGTAGCCTTTGTTTCTAGTGTAAAATTCGGGTTGATCAGAAGTATATAGATTTCCGTTAGCATCTAATGTATTAGTATTTAACTCTGCTAAATAGAGGGTGTTAAATAGATTGTTAATATTAAATCTAAATGATAAATTATTCTTATTTATTTTTGTTTTGTAAAACACTCCAACCCTTGCGACTCCATAAATAGGTAATTTTGTTACTTGTCCACCTTCATGATAAAATTGATCTTCGTAAATATTATATGGTGCATATAACTGATCTGCAACATAATATGTTGCATTTAGAGATAAATTCTTAATAGGTCTGTATTTAAAAGTTAGGCTATAAGTATTTTGAGCTGCATCTCCTACTTTTAAACCTTTACCATAAAGAACCAATACTGAATCTTGTACATCATCAGTGGTATTACCAAATAAATCTAAAACAGTTCCAGTAGCATTAAAATTTGTTGTATATATCCAGTCACCAATAGAAACCATTCCATTTACAGAAAACTTTTTAGAAATTTTTAATTTAAATTCCATCTCTACTCCCTTATGAGTTTGAGATATATTATCGAAAACATAAAGTACATCTTGATTATCTAAAAACATATTTCTTGTAAATTGTCTATTTCCCCACTCTGTATAGTAAGCATTAATATCTAAATCAAAAATACCTTTGAAGTAGCTATAACCAATCTCATATGCTTTTACGGTTTGATTTTTAGCAGTTTCATTTATAATATTTCTATATCTCAAAAAGATAGTATTGAAAATAGGTTGTTTGGAGAAATATCCAGCATTTACAAATAGTCTCATATTTCTGGAAAGATTGTAGTTAAGTCCAGTCTTAAAAGTACCACCATTAAATATTTGCCAGTCTGTAGTTTGAAGGGTATCATCATCTAAGTAATTAAAATGATCTACTCTTTTAAAACCTTGATTTGATAAGGATAAAGAAGAAAAAATAGAAAATTTATCAGATGAATACTCTATTTGAGTAAAACCTCCTAACCATTTCACTATTCCATCATTATGATATTGAAGAGAATTATTTTCTAAGTATGAATTTTCAGAGAATGATCCAAAAGAAGACCCAGATTCAAAATCAATAAAATTTTGTGGATTATTAATATCTTTTGAAGATAAATAAGTATTGTTTCCTAAAAGATTTTCCACTTTTCTGTAATGTTGGCCAATATAGTATCTTGCATCAATTCCTGCAACAAAACTTAATTTTTCACTGAAATTATGCTCGAATGTTGAAATCACACCATACCAAATATGTCTATTCATACTTGCTGTTCTAATCCATCCATCACCCAGCAAAGAATTCCCCCCTGGATAGTCTCTTACCGTATCTGCTTGCTCATTATACCCTCCAAAAGCTTCAACATACTGTCCTTGATTATAAGCAATAATACTATCAAACATTACTTGACCACTAGAATCGTGAATTCCCACTCCAAAACCTTGAAATGAATCATATCCACTAAAACCTTCAACATTTTGGTTTTGGAGTCCACGTCCTCTTGCAGAAGTCCCACCACCATTTCCCAAAGAGACATATGCTGCTGTTTTTAATTTTGTGTATTTAGAAAAATTCCAATAATGATTAATAAATGCTTTTGGTTTATGATAAAAGTTCTTTCTCCAAGAAAATTCTTCTCCATTTAACATTCCCCATCCAGGATTAAACTTGATTCCTCTTGAAATATTATCAATAGAATCATCTACTGGACATCTAAAAGTAGATAAATAAACAGAATCATAAAAATTACTTATACTTCTCCTATTATGAACTTGAGGAGCACCAATTACTGTAGCAGAAATTCTTTGTTTTTTATTAATATTAAATGTTGATGACAAAAAATAAGAATAAGCATTAAAATTAGTTCCCTGTACATACCCATTTCCCTTAGTATAGGTTAGTTGCATGGTCGTTGCAAATCCTTTGTCATTCAAACCTGAAGATAAAGATACAGCATGCTTTGTATAACCATTATTCCCAATAGAAGTACTCACATTACCTCCTTTTTTAAATTCTGCTGCATTAGTAAGTATATTAATGGTTCCTCCGACAGCAGGAATAGCTAATTTAGATGCTCCTAAACCTCTTTGAACTTGCATTTTATTAGTAACGTCTGCTAAACCAGCCCAATTAGACCAATACACCCAACCAGACTCCATATCATTTACAGGAACTCCATTAATCATTACAGCTATATTATTTTGCTCGAATCCTCGTACATTAATTCTAGAATCTCCAAAACCTCCACCCTCTTTAGTAACATAAACAGATGGTGTATTTCTAAGAATTTCAGGAAATTCTTGATTTCCTAAGTTCTCTTCAATATACTTAGCAGAAATAGTTGTTGCAGCTACTGGAGTTACTCTTTCTTTTGCAATATCTGCAATTACTTCAAGTTCGCTTAAACTAGTATTATTGGATACAAGATTGATTGATGGCAACAATACTGTACCATCAGTTATAATAACTTCAATTATTTTTTCTGAATACCCTATGTAAGAAACTGTGATGGTGAATTTTCCAGCTTTAAGGTAATTTAATTGAAATACACCATCATAATTAGTGGTAGTACCAATATTATTATAATCAATCTTTACAGTAGCACCAATTAAAGGTTCTCCATCACTATCATCAAAAACCTTCCCTTTTAGAATTGAATTTTGTGCTAAAAGAGAAGAGATAGAAATAAATAAAGATAGAATGAATATTAATTTTTTCAATTCTAAATTTTAGATAACCAGTAAATTTCAGATTTACATTTTATAAAATATAATCCACTATTTAAGTTACTTAATTGAACACTGTTTAGTCCTTTATTTAATAATTGATTACCAACTAATTTTCCTGAGTAGTCAAATATTGAAATTGATACTGGTTCTAGTACTGAAATGTTTAATAAATTATCATTTATAGGGTTAGGATAGAAAGTAAAACCATAATTTGTTTGTTCTTTTACTGAAACAAACTCACTCACATCCGAAGCAGATCTTGGCAACAATTTGTATGCTCCATAACTAAAAGTTGTTACTCCAGTTACATTGTAGGAAGTATTTAATGTTGCTGTGTGTGCATATATTAAATCGTCAACAGAAACATCACCAGACCCATCATTAATAATCCATTCACCAAAACCAGGATTATCATTGTTACATGTGGCGTTTGTTACTTTAACAAGGCAACCTTCAAATTCTTCTGAATTAGCAGCTGCTGTATTACAGTTGTTTATTACAGGCATATTTCCTGAGCTAATTACTTGAAGATTACTAATATTTTTTAATTCTGTTAAATCATAAAATTCAGCAACTTCTGCATCCATAACTACTGAGTCACCCTCGCTAAGCAAATAGTCTTGAGAATAAACGTATATTCCACTCCAAGCTCCTGATCCACTAGCCAAGTAAAATGAACTATCATCTCTTAACGCTGTTACGATTCCCCCAGTGTATACTTGAGATCCATCATAATTAGACATACCATTAGTGTTTGTAGTAAATTGAATATCATAAATTGATAAAGTATCAACTCCAGGAGGTGGTGGCGGTGGTGCAGAACCTTCAGTTATTAAAATATTATCAATCTCCCAAGTGCTTCCAGAATTAGCAGAACCTAAATATTCATATGCTATGTAAGTAGAACTTGAAATGTAAGAACTCAAGTCTACATCTCCAGATGGTGTCCAATTTCCCCAAGTAGTATTATCTACATCCCAAATGGCCAAAGAAGTAATATCAGTCCAAGTTCCTTGACTTGTTGGATTACTGGTACCATCATAATCTGTAGATATGTGAAGAACTAAAGCTGGTCCAGGCCATTTCATTATGGTTTCAAAAGATAACATAGGTTGTGTTGCAGATGAAAGATCTACTGCAGGTGATATTAACCACGTATTGGAAGGAATATTTTGACCGTTACTGTAATTAGTTGCCTTCACAAAGTCGTCTCCACCAAAGGAGTCAACAAACCAATTAGTAGTATCTATAATAATTTGAGTTGACCAGCCACCAGAAGTCAAACTTAAATCGTTAAAGTCTTTATTCAAGTATTGAGCAGAAACACAGAAGTTAAATAAAAATAAGTTTAAAAAAAGTAATGAATTTTTCATAAGGAAAGTATTTGTTTGAAATGCATTTTAATTTATATTCAAATATCATTTTATATTTTGTTAAATTACATTATTAAATAAGATTTTTTTTAACAATCTATTTAAATTAATAAACATTTAAAGTTAACTTAATGAAGCCAATATCTTCAAATATTAGGGACGCTAAAACTCTAAAAGGTGATTTTTATACTTCTGAAGATTATTTGGAAAGTTCCAAGGTTAAAATCTTTGAAAAGTCATGGCAATTACTTTCAGATAATTCTCATTTGTCATCTGTAGGATCTCAAAAACCAGTTCAATTTTTAGAACCTTTAGTTGCAGAACCATTAGTACTCATTAAACAAAAAGATTTGTCAATAAAATGCTTATCAAATGTATGCACTCACAGAGGAAATATATTGGTAAATAACCAAACCAAAGCCAAAGAAATTGTTTGTAAATATCATGGAAGAAGATTTAATAGTTGTGGTAAACTCCTATCAATGCCCGAATTTAGCGATGTAAATAATTTCCCTAGTGAAAATGATAATTTAACAGAATTACCAATTAAAAATTGGAAGCAATTCTTATTTTCCTCTCTAGATTCAATCTATAAATTTGAAGAGCTTATTAAGGAAATGGATGATCGTATTGGATGGATGCCAATTGAAAAATTTAAATTTGACCAGAGTACTTCAAAAGATTATTTTGTAAATGCTAACTGGGCTTTATACTGTGACAATTATTTAGAAGGCTTTCATATTCCTTTTGTACATGGTGGTCTAAACAAAACTTTAGATTATGATAAATACCATACAGAGTTGGGTTCTTATGCTGTTCTTCAGTTAGGTTATGCGGAAGAAAATTCTATATTTTTTGATCTTCCAAAAAAATCAGTTGATTATGGGGAAAAAATTGCTGCTTACTATTATTGGTTATTCCCCAATATGATGTTTAATTTTTACCCATGGGGTTTATCTTTAAATATTGTTAAGCCCATAAAAAACAACTTAACAAAGGTTGAATTTAGAAGTTATGTATGGGATGACAAAAAAAGAAAAAGTGGTGCTGGTTCTATTTTGGATAAAGTTGAAATGGAAGATGAAGAAATTGTGGAAAATGTACAAAAAGGAATAGGATCAAAATTTTACAAAAGAGGAAGGTTTTCCCCTAAAATGGAAAAAGGAGTTCATCATTTTCATAAACTAATAAGCGAATTTTTAGTCCTTTAGTTTAGCAATTCTAATATTAGCATAGGCAAATATTAATGTCATAATTGGACTTATTAAATTAAAAAAGCAATAAGGAAGATATATAAAGGTAGATATCCCTAAGACTCCAGCATGAGTAGCACCACAAGTATTCCAAGGAATTAATGGAGAAGTTACAGTTGCTGTATCTTCTAATGTTCTACTTAAGTTTTTTGGATCTAAATCATACTTTTTATAGGAACTGGCAAACATTCTTCCAGGAACAACAATTGCCAAATATTGATCAGATGCTGTTATGTTTAGGAAGAGACAGGTCCCCGAAGTTGTTAGAAATAAAGATTTTCTAGAATTAACAAAATTCATTAGAGAGTTAGTAATTATTGTTAAAAATCCAGTTTTCTCCATAATGCCTCCAAAACTCATAGCGCAAATTATTAACCAAATAGTATTGAGCATTCCGGACATTCCAGAAGTAGAAATTAAATCATTAACAGCTAAATTATTTGTTTCAATATTTACATCAACTGTCATGGCTTTTATGACAGATACATAAGCGTTTTTGCAATATTGCCAAAAGGAATTAGAAAAATTTCCTGAAATTTCCTGAATAATATCTGGTTGAAAAACAACACCATATAGACCACCTAATAACGAACCAAAAAGAAGTGCTGGAATAGCTGGAATTTTTTTTATAATCATTGCAATAACAATAAGAGGAACTAATAAAGACCATAAACTAACATTAAAGCTATTTGATAAAGCACTTTGCATAATTTCTACTTGTTTTAGTTCTCCATTTTCAGAGTTTAAATTTAATCCGATTAATAAAAAAATAATTAATGATATTGTAATAGATGGTATCGTAGTCCACATCATGTATTTTATATGTGAAATTAAATCAGTTCCAGCCATTGCAGGTGCAAGGTTAGTTGTGTCAGAAAGAGGAGACATCTTATCTCCAAAATAAGCTCCAGAAATTATTGCACCTCCAGTTAGTCCTTGATGAATTCCTAGAGCATTACCTATACCTAACATGGCTATCCCAATGGTTGCAATTGTAGACCAACTACTTCCAGTAGCCAGAGAAACAATAGAACATATAATACAAGCAGCTACAAGAAATATGGAAGGATTTAATAAATCTAGGCCATAATATATCATTGAGGGCACTATTCCACTCATCATCCAAGTTCCAGCTAGTGAACCAATAAGAAGCAATATGATTAGAGCTGCCATAGCAGAAGAAATACTATCTACTGCGCCATCTAACATATCCTTAAATTTAATTTGATAAAAGGAACCCAAAATTGCTGCTAAAGTAGCTGCAAAAAGCAATGTTAACTGGTTAGAACCTGAAATAGTATCATCTCCAAAAATCCATACATTGATTGATAAAAGTATAATTAAAAAAACTATGGGAACTAAAGCTATAAATAAGCTAGGTTTTTTAATGTGCATAATTATTTTTTGAATTTAAATATTTTAAAACAAACTTCTTAAAATAATATTCATTTTTTATTGATTTTGTATGGAAAGAAGTATTATTTTTAAGATAAATATTAATTTATGATAAATTTATTTCACCATGTTAAAATTATCCTTTTTATAATTCTAATTCCTTTTTTAATCAAAGGACAATCTAATGTAGATACTCGTTTACACATTAAAGGAAAAACATTTAATTCTGTTGGTAAAGTTCATAATGTAAGTATTAGAATTATTCATGATAATGGATTAGTTGATACGATATTATCTAATAATGGAAAATATAATTTACACTTGGAATTTAATCATAAAATATTACTAGAGTTTGAATGTCTTGATGACAAACACTACGTTAAAAGAATTGCTTTTAATACAAATCTCCCTGAAGAAGTACAGAAAATTCCATTTTTTGATTTAACAATTAATTTGGTTGAAAAGAGATTGTGGAATATAAAAGATAAAGATTTAGACATATTAGATCTTCCAGTTGCTTACTTAAATTATGATTACAAGAAAAAAATTTGGTATGACAAAAATGCCAAGTACAGTAGGGTGATTAATAAAAAAATAAAGAGTTACGGAATTTATTAACTTGAAATGTGTATTATTTTTAAATGAAATCTTTTAATTTAATTTTATTTCTTTTAATTAAAATAAACCTTCTTGCGCAAGTAAATGCATCATTCACTTCAAATATTACCAGCGGCTGTTCCCCTCTAGTTGTTAACTTCACTAATACTTCATCAAATGCAATATCTTTTTTTTGGGAGTTCGATAATGGAACCACATCATACCTTAA
>MDSZ01113148.1_pt1 | contig 12626 bp, 10 predicted proteins | sample 811201 | NCBI WGS metagenome assembly MDSZ01 (sample SAMN05326647, study PRJNA326480) | marine metagenome | isolation source: seawater | place: Indian Ocean: North | collected 2010
AGCTGACCAGTACTAATAGCTCAATTGGCTTGATTTATGCACTGAAAAAAATTTTATATTTCTATTAAAACAAAAAAATCTGAAAATAATTAATCTTAAAAAATCAAAATTATTTTAATATAATCTGTATTTAATTATTTTTATCATATGAAAAAAAATTATACATATGTATTAGGTTTAAGTTATCCAACGTATTTGTCTGGAGCGTGTATATTTAAAAATAATAAATTGCTTTTTTCTTCTACAGAGGAAAGGTTTAGTAGAATAAAAAATGATAATAGTTTTCCCATAAACTCAATATTAGCTTGTTTAAAGTTTGCAAATATTCAAATAACAGATTTAGAAAAAATAACTCTAAATTGGAATCCTTATCACGGAGTCTTAAAAAGATTATACAACACCTTATCAAATAATATTTTCAGCATTAGAAATATAATTTTTGGTTCAACAAAGAGTTCAAATATTAGAACTTGGATTAAAATTAAAAATGTACATAAAGAAATTGCAAAACATTTTAAAATTAAAAAAACATTAACAAAAAAAAAGATTTATTATTGCGATCATCACACTTCTCATATATTTTCTTCATATTATTATTCTGGTTTCAATAAAAGTTTAGCTTTATCAATTGATGGAGCTGGGGAGTCGGCAACAAGTGTTTTAGGATATTTTAAGAAAAAAAAATTTTATAAATTAAATGAAGTTCATTATCCTCACTCTTTAGGTTTTTATTATAGTACAATTACACAGTTTTTAGGTTTTCAGCCTGATAATCATGAATATAAAGTTATGGGTATGGCAGCTTTTGGAAAAAATTATCTAAAGGATAAAATGGACAAAATTATATTAATAGATGATGATATGTTCAAATTAAATTTAAAATATTTTAGCTTTTATAAAAATAATTCAAATAATAAATTTTTTTCAAAAAAATTTGTTCAACTATTTGGAGAACCAAAAAAAGCAAATCAAAAATTTTCACAATATCACTTTGATTTAGCGTTTTCATTTCAAAGAAAATTTGAGGAAATTATAAGTAAGATAGTCTCTAAAGCTGTTAAGAAAACTAAAATTAAAAAACTTACATTATCAGGTGGATGTGGATTAAATGGTTTATTAAATGCAAACTTAATTTATAATAAAATAGTAGACGATATATTCATACCTCCATGGACACAAGACTCAGGGGGATGCATAGGTTCTGCAATTTCATATTTAACCAAAAAAAAATTTAAAAATTATCAGAAGTTAAATCATGATTATCTAGGAGCCCGTTATTCTAATAATGAAATTTTAACTTCAGCAAAAAAAAATAAAATAAAACTAAATTTTTCCAGAAATATTTCAAAAAAAGCAGCCGAAGTATTAAATAAAAATAAAATAATTATTTGGTTCCAAGGAAGATCTGAAATGGGTCCTCGTGCTTTAGGAAATAGAAGTTTTTTAGCAAATCCTTTTAATCAAAATATTAAAGATAAAATAAATCTTGTAATTAAAAAAAGAGAGTATTTCAGACCATTTGCCCCATCACTTATTGGTAAAAATAAATTTTTCTTAAAAAATAAAGCTAATTCAAATTTTATGAACACTATTTTAAGATTAAAAAAAAAATATATAAATAAATTTAATGCAGTGGTTCACAAAGACTCAACAGCAAGAGTGCATGAGGTAAATAAAAGATTTAATCCAAAATTTTATAGATTAATAAGATATTTTGAAAAGTTCACAGGCTACCCAATTGTATTAAATACATCATTGAATTTAAAAGAAGAGCCAATTGTTGAAAATCCAGATCAGGCTTTTAGAATATTTAGAACAAGCAGAGTTGATGCAATATTTATAGGCGATTATTATTCTGTAAAAAAATGATTTATCCAAGATATAATATTTATAATAAAAAAATTTTAAAAAATTTTTTTACAAAAAAAATTCCAATAATAAAATTTGAAAATAAGTTTAAAGAAATTACAAATTTGAAAAATGTTATAGCATTAAATTTTGCAAGAACAGGTTTATTTTATGCTATAAAAAAAATTATTTCAAAAAACAAAAATGTAATACTACTTTCTCCGTTTACTATTTTTGACATCGTAAATGTAGTAATAAGTGCAGGGGCCAAACCAAAATTTATTGATTTAAATATTAACAATCCTCATATTTCTAAAAAACAAATTTTTGAAAATATAGATATTAAAACAGCTGGAGTGTTAATAACCCATTATCATACCGTTAATCCAGAAACAGAAGAAATTATTGAATTGTGTAATAAAAATAAAATTAAAATAATCGAAGATTGTGCAATTTCTTTTGGTGGAAAATATAATAAATCCTTACAACATGTGGGAAGTAAATCTGATTATGCAATTTTCAGTTTTGGTATATTCAAAACTATAAGCACAATTTCTGGTGGCATTCTTCATGTAAAAAACTTTGATGAATTCAAAGAAATTAAGAAAAATGTTAGTCAACAAAAGAAAACTACTGTTTTTAATTTGATTTTAAAAACTATAAATAAATTAAAATTTCAAATTTTTCTTAATAAGATTTTTTTTAATTTATTTTTTTTTCATGTAATCAAGTATTCAGAAATTTTAAACTTTAAAAATGTAAGTAAATTTTTAAAAAATGATCCAAATCCTATTAAAATAAATATTATACCAAATAATTATTTAGATAAAATTTCTAATTATCAGTTAGCAGAAATTTTTACTCAACTTGATAATTATACATATTTAATAAACAATAGAATTACGAATGCCAAAATTATTGAAGAAAATTTAAAAAGCAACGAAAATTTAATTCTTCCAAATATCAATGACAAATGTGATACGTTTCAGTGTTATCCGATTCTAATTAAGAACTCTAAAAAAGAAAATTTGTACAAATATTTGCTAAAATGTAATTTTGATGTATCAAAATATTATTATAGAAACTGTTCCTCTTTATCACAATTTAATGAATTTGGTAGCAATTGTATTAATTCTGAATTTTACTCAGGTAATGTTTTAGTTATTCCCTGTTATCCAGAAATTAAAAAAGAATATTTGATCAATCTTTGCAATAAAATTAACATTTACTTTATTAATGAAAAAAAAAATTGAATATAATTATCAATCTACTGTTTCGCTAGAGTCAACAAATTTTATAATTAGTTTTTTTTTAAAAAGAGTTTATAGGCAAGCTTTAAAATTAACTAAAAAAAAAAATTTTTCTAAAATTTTTGATTTTGGATCAGGCACTAGAAATCTAAAAAAAATTAACTTTAAAACTTATAAATTAAATTATACAGATTACGATATATTAAGAGACGATGAAAATATTTTTGATATTATTGATAAATTAGACCAAAAAACTCTATTTATTTCGCTAAATGTTTTTATGTATCTTGAAGAAAGATTTATTGATGAACTGGTATTTTTTTTAAAAGAAAAAGGAATTAATATATTGTTAAATATATCAAAAAATTACCTATTTAAAAAAAAATTATTTTTGATTTTCAATAATTATAAAAAAGCATTTACTAATACGTTGACTTATGAGACACAAATTAAACTAATCGAAAAACATTATAAAATAGTTGATAAAAAGAATTTATATTTTTCAGATTTGATATATTGTGAGCCAAAAACTAAAATAACTTATTAATTATTTCTTTTGTTTTATGATATGAAAAAAAAAAGATCGTTAATGTTGGTGGAATTGCTGAAACATATTTAAAAACTGAAGATCCTAAAATACTCATTTTTTTATTTCCACTTGGTTGACATAAAAAATTTACATAACCTTTTTTGTTTTTATTACTTATTGGTAAATTTCCACCGTAATGATTGCCAGCAAGCAATCCCAACTTATAAAAAAAATTAAAGTATTTAAATTTTGAATAAAATTCTTTTGATTTAAATAATTTGATTGATAATTTTTTAATTAAATATGAATTATGATTTTTAACAGTTTTTTTTTTATTAATATTAATATGGTCTGATAAATCTGAACTAGCGCTAAGGTAAATAAAACCTAATTTATTAAGTATATTTATTCTTTTTAAATATTTTATACCTAGATATCTTTCTAAGATTTGGCTTAGAGAGTAGATTTGAACATAAATTAAATTTTTATTTTTTTCTTTTAGGGAATATTGTGCAACAGGGAAATAATAATCTTTGATCAATATTTTTTTATTAATTAATGTGGGTATTAAAAATTTTTGTGAAAAAATAATTTTAGAATTTTTTGAATGATAACTTGGTAATAATTTTACTACACTTTTTGAACCACAGCACAAAAAAACGTAATCATATTCGTAAAATTTATTCATTACATTTACAAGAATTTTATTTTTTTTTTGTAAAATTTTATAAATTTTACTATTAATGAAATTTATCTTTTTATGTTTAATTAATTTTTTATAAATTTTATCCAATCTAGTAATTTTATTATTTTTTTTATCTACCATTACAGATACATCAAAGTTTTTTTTTATTACAATTGTATTTATTTTTGATAAAACTTTTCTTTCATAAAAAGAACTTTCAATTGGACTATTCAATAAATTTTCTAATTCTTTGTTTGTATATTTATCAACAATTCCTGTCCATACAGAAGATTGACCACCAATCCCTGAAAAATTTTCATTGTAAAAAAAATTTTTTTTTTGATCTGATAAATCAAATAAAGATAATTTTTGTTTCTCTATACTATTATAGTCAATAACAGTTGGTTTAAATTTATGTTCAATTAATTTTAAGCAACAAGCTAGTCCTGCAAAACCTGAACCTAACACAAGTACTTTTTTATTTTTTTTCATATAATACTATTATTTTTAAGATATAATAAATAAAGTGAATATAACAAAAGAGCTTTTAGCCAAAGAAAATTTAATTTTTTTTTTTATTATTATTTTTTGCCCTATTTTTAAATAGTTTTCACTATGATGAGGCTCTAATATATCAAAGAGTTGAAAATCTAAAAGAATTTAATCGATTTAGTGATGATAGCAATCACGAAATTACATTTGGACTTTTTTTTTATTCAATTTATTCAAAGTTTTCACTGACTGAAAATATTTTCCAATCATATTTTTTATTTAGGCTATTTTCATTTTTATCAATTATTCTTATTTTCATAACAGGAAAAAAAATAATAGTTAATCATTTTAATTTTTCAAAAATACAATTATTGGTTTTCTTTTTCTTAATATTTTTTTGGTTTGCTTTTTTTAGTGGAGGGCTAACCTCAAGGCATGATGCTATTTTGTCTTTCTGTTTGCTTTTTTGTTTTTATTCTTATCTAGAGTATTTTAAAAATAAAAAAAAATATTATATTTACATTTCTCTTTTTATATCTTCAGCATTTATTTCACTACATCCTTTTTTTCTATTACCTTTTATTTTAACATTAATTATTTTTTTCATTGAATTTATAAAAATTAAAAATTTAAAATATAAAATTTTATTATTATCTTATGTTTTATTTATTCTATCGATCTCATTTCAATTGTTAATATTTAAAGTTTTATCTATTGAAAATATTCTCCTATTTTTTGATCAAACATTTAATTATATAAGTATATCAAATGAACTTTCTTACGGAAGCCATTCAAGTTTTGAAGGGCTAATAATAAATATTAAAAAAGAATTATTTGAGCTAAGAAGATTGGATCACCTACATAACTTCAATAAATTAAATTATTATATTTTAGTATTTAGTTTATTTTTTTTTATAAATATTTTTTTTAATCTTAAAAAAAATATTAACAATCAACTACTTTTTTTATTTGTTATTAGTATAATAATTTTTTTAACAATAATGCCTAATAAGTGGGCTCATCATTTAAGCATAATAGTACCTTTTTTATTTATAAATTTAATATGTGTAATTTTTAAATTATTTGAAAATCAATTTTTTTTTAATTCAAAAAAAAATTATTTAATTTTAACTATATTATTAACAACTCTATCTTTTATAAATTTATTTTTTGATTTAAAAAATAATCAATTTTTTTATAATTTTTTGAAATTAAATAAATTTGAAATAGCAAATCATAAAATTTTTAATAGACTTGAAAGTGAACAACTTAAAATTGAAGAAATAAATATAAAATATAAGGATTTAATTTTTTATTCTAATCCTGAACATAAATATATTTTTTCGAATTTAAAATATGCAGGACATCAGTTGAATATAGCAATTAAAAAAAATTTAAATTTAATTTTTTTAGAAAAAAAATATAATAAAAAATGCAGTATAAATAATGTGAAAGTAAAACTTAAATATATTGATGAATTTAAATTTGAGAATAAGTCCTGGTTTGTTTGTAGAGTTATTTAGTTAATTTAATAAATAATGTATAAAAATTATGAGTAAAAAAAAATTAAAAATTATCATAACAGGCTCATCAGGATATATAGGTTCATACTTAGTAAAAAAGTTGAAAAAAAATTTTTCTATTACAGGTATCGATTATAAATATCCGTCATTTAATCCCATAGGTTATAAATTTATAAAAAAAAATTTACTAAATTTGAATGAATTTGAGTTAAAAAAAATATTAAAAAAAAAGGATGTACTTATTCATTTGGCTGCAATAAAACATAATAATAAAAAATCAAAAAAATTTTTAATTAAACTAAATAAGAAGTTTACAAAAAAATTATTTTATTTAGCTAAAGATAGCTCAATAAAAAAAATAATATTCTCATCCTCTTTGTATGTTTATGGCGTAAAAAATATTAATAATTTTAAAATAAATAATGAGAGACACAAATGTTTGCCAAACACTTTATATGGTAAATCCAAACTTTATGGAGAAAACATTTTAAAAAAATTAAGTAAAAATAAAAATTTAAGTTACTATAATCTTCGATTATTTTTTGTGTATGGATATAAACCTTTTAAAAAATCTCTATATCCCTCATTTATAAATAAAACTTTTGATAGATTATACTCTGAAAAAGGTCCAATTATATACAACGATGGTAATCAGATTTTGGATTATGTACATATTAAAGATGTTTTAAAAATTATATTAAAATGTATAAAAACTAAAAAAAAAAATATCACCTTAAATGTTTGTTCTGGTTCTCAAATAAGTATTAAAAATATAGCAATTGAAATAATGAAGATTTTTAAAAGAAAAGATTTAAAAATAATATATGGAAAAAAAGATAAAACAAAAAATACAGTTAGAATTGGGTCTCCATATCTTGTTAAAAGAATATTTAATTTAAATAAATTATTGACTATAAAAAAAGGACTAAAAAAATTATCATACTCTTATGGAAGATAAATTAAATTTTACTATAGTTGCACCGTGTTTTAACGAAGAAGAAAATATTTTTCCACTCGTTAAAAGCATAAAAAATTTTCTTGAACTAAATAAATTAGATGCAGAATTAATCCTTGTTGATGATGGAAGTATCGATACAACTTATGAAAAAGCAATCGAAATGCAGAAAAATTTTAAAAATATAAAGGTTATAAAAAATGAAAAAAATAAAGGAATATTCAATTCGTGGAGAATTGGAGTTAATGCCGCAAGGTCAGAAATAATTATACTTATAGATGGTGATCTTCAAAATCCTGTATTTGAAATAAAAAATCTTTATAACAGATTTATTAATAGCTCCTCAGATATAGTTATAGGTTCAAGAAAGTATAAAGAAGACAATATAGACATACGATATTTTTTTAGCAAAGGTCTTTGTAAATTGCTTAATATTTTTTTTTCAACAAAATTAAAAGATGCAAAAAGTGGATTTGTTTGTAGTTATAAAGATACTTTAAATGACATTTTGAATTTTAAATTTTCATATTTTTTTCCTCAAACTTTTATAAATATATCTGCTATAAAAAAAGGATATAATTATAATGAAGTCGATACACTTTTTTTTCCAAGGATTTTAGGTAAATCATTTCTTCCAATGTTTCCAATGAAAGAAATAATATTAATTTTATTTGATATATTTCTAGCATTTATTGAATTTAGATTTTTTACAAAAAAAAAATCTGATTTAGAAAGATTTATAAGTAATTATAATATAAATATTGAGGACAATACCCCTTTATTTTCAAAAATAAAATTATTCATTTATTTTATACTTACTCCATTTCATAAATGGAATATATCACGAGATTTTTATTTTATATATAAAGCATTAAAAAAGTCTCAGTATTTAGATAGAGAAGATTTAGAAAAATATCAATTATTAAAATTAAAAAAATTGATAAGGCACGCATATGGCCAAAATAAGTATTATAGATCAATATTTGAAAAAAATTCAATAACACCAGAGTCAATAAAAAGTATAGACGATTTAAAAAAAATACCGCCATTAGAAAAAAATGATTTAAGGAAAAATCTCTATAAAGGAATTATTTCAAAAGATATTAATATTGAAAATCTTTACAAAATTTCTACTAGCGGTTCAACAGGTGAACCAACTATATTATATGTAAATAACAAACAACTAGAATTTCGATTTGCTTCCACACTTAGGTCTATGGAATGGACGGGTAATTATTTTGGAGATAAAAGTGTGAGATTATGGCATCAAACTTTAGGAATGAGTCAAATTCAAATAATTAAAGAAAGAATTGATGCTTTTTTATCTAACAGGGTTTTTTTTTCAGCATATCAAATGTCAGAAAAAAACTTACCAAATATTTTAAAAAAAATAAAAAAACTTAACCCAAAAATAATCGATGGCTATGCGGAGTCCTTCAATTATATAGCAAATTATTTAGAAAAAAATGAAAATTATAATATGAAAGTAAATTCAATTGTTACATCTGCTCAAATTTTACCTTTGCAAGTAAGAAATCTTATTAAAAAAAAATTCAATTGTGAAATATTTGATAAATATGGATCTAGGGAATTTTCTGGAATAGCATATGAAGATAAAAGTCAAAGTGGCCATTTAGTTCAAATGGAAAGTTATATAGTTGAAATTGTAAAAAATGGAAATGAGGTTGGTGTAAATGAAAATGGAGAAATATTAATTACTGATCTTAATAACCTGAGCTTGCCATTCATAAGATATAAAATTGGTGATATAGCAGAAAAAATCGATCAAGGTCCTAAAAAAAATCATTTGAGAAAAATGCAAAGAATTGGAAATATAATTGGAAGAACACAAGCTATAGTTATTTGTAAAAATGGCACCTGTCTACCAGGAACCTTTTTTGCACATTTTTTTAAAGATTATTCAAATTTTATTGCACATTACCAAGTTGTGCAGAATGAAATAGATGCTTTGAATATAAATTGCGTAACGCTAGATATGTATAATCATGATTTTGAAAAATTTTTAAGTAAAGAACTCCAAAAATATACCGGAAAAGATATGGTAATTAATTTTAAAAAAGTTAAAGAAATTCCTTTATTGGAAACTGGAAAAAGAACTGCGGTGATCTCAAATATAAATTACAATTTTCATAATTTAAATATTTAAAGATTAAATGAAAGTTATATTTTTTTTAAAATTATTTGCATATTGCTAACTTTTTTTATTAAAAAAAGATTATAAAATTCAATTAGTATATAATTTAAAAGAAATATAGGATTATAAATACTTATAACTTTTGAAATTAAAAAGAGTTTTTTACCAATTAATTTTGCCTTAAAGCTTTCATACAATAAATAAGGACTAATAATATATTTGAATCCTATAATCTTAAACTTACTCTTTTTGAAAATTTTTTTAATACTTCGTTTATTATATAAATACATGTGTCGCGGAGCATGTAAGCCACCCCAATATTTTTTTTTATCTTTTGCAGATTTATAAAAATCAAAAGTTGGAGTTTCAATTAATAAAATTCCATCTTTATTTAAATTTCTTTCTAATTTTTTAATAATACTAATTGGATTTTTAAAATGCTCAAATACTTGATTTAAAATAATTAAATCAAATTTTTTTTTAATTTGGAATTTTTCAAATGTTCCATATTTAGAATTAAAACCAAATTTTTTAAGTTTTTGTGCAGTTTCATAGTCTGACTCTAAACAATATATATTTTTTGATTTCGCAATTTTAAAAAAACTGATCAACCTAATTAGTTGGCCATCACCTGGGCCTACTTCAAAAACGTTAAGTTTTTTTTTAAAAAGTTTTTTTATTTTAATTACTTTTAAGTAATTACCTAATAACTTAGCTAAACTAAAAGGTAAATTGAATTTTGAATTACCAAAAGCTCTATAATTATTAGTATAAATTTTTTTGTAATCCTTATAAAAAGGTCTATTTTTTAAAAAAAGAACATCACAATTATTACATTTTAAATATGTAAAATTATTATCACATGTTTTATAACTATAATCTTTTGTTTTGCAAAATAGTGTAATTTTTTCTTTCTTACATATTTCACAAAATTTTATTATTTCTGTCTTGATTAAATTTTTCAAATTAAATTTTATAATTTTTTAATTGGCTGAGTATTCGCAAAGTCATTGATGGAAATAAAGAATTATATTTTCCATGAATTTCATTTTGATATTTTTTTGAAAATTGTTCAAGTTTTGAAAAATGAATTTTAGGTGATATATGATGCTCAAAATGATAATTAAAATTCATATCATAAAGAAAAAAATTCTCTATGAAATTTTTTTTATGAGACATAACAAATTCTGCGTCAGATGGATATTTATTAAATTCTTTATGTTCAGCTATAGTTCTAATTCTTGCTAAAAAAAGAGATATCGTTGCTAAACTTAAATGATATGAAATTGAAAATAAAAAAGAGTTAGTATATTTGTAATAAACTACTATAATTAATAAATTTAATATTATTGAAAAAGTAATAAAAAAAATTCCATTAAAATTAAAATTTTTGATTGCTTGAGCCGTAATATCTTTCGCGTCTTTGATCTCCCTTTTTATATAATGGAATAATTTACCAAAAAACAAAGGAGAAATTAAAAAAAATACTATTTCAAATTTTTTTCTTCTTTCATTGCTTAGGTAATCATTCTTTTGAGGATCATTTTCTGTATTACTGTGCATGTGATGACCTAGGTGAATTTTTTTAAATGCTTCAAAAGTTGTCCCTATTAGTGTTGCAAAAAAACTACCAAAGTAATAATTAAGTTTCTCGTTAATAAATAAATTTGAATGTATTGCTTCGTGAATTATAAAAGTGAATTTATATGTGCAAGTTCCTACCAATATGAAACCAATTATAAAACCAGTTAATCCAATTTTTATATATAAATATGGAAACAATACCACAGAGACTAACCATAAAAAAAATATTCTAAAAATTGCATAATATGATTTTTTCTCGTCAATTTTTAAGAAATAATCTTTAGTCGTTTTATCTAATATTTTTTTCCTTAGTTCGTAAAGATGATCTGAGAAATTGTTTAATTTTTTATTTTCCATTTATTTATAATAATCTTTATACCACTTAACAAAATTTTTTACTCCAGTGTGTATTGAAGTAAAATTTATACTATTGTTTATATATTTATTCAATTTTTTTGTTGAGCTTGATGTATTTTTAATTTCTGTTTTCTGATTGTTTAATATTTTAAATTTTGCTTTTTTATTTAAACATTTTTCTAATATCTTTATGAACATAATTAAATTTATTGGTTTATTATTTCCTAAATTAAAAACTTCATGGGGAACTTCTTTTTTTGGTATCATATTTATTAATTTTATTGTGTAATTAACCGCATCATCAATATATGTAAAATCTCTGGACATTTTTCCTTTGTTATAAATGGTGATTTCATTATTATTGATTATTTTCTTTGTAAATTTAAATAACGCCATATCCGGCCTTCCCCATGGCCCATATACAGTAAAATATCTTAGTCCTGTAGTTGGTAAATTAAATAAGTGAGAATAACTATGTGCAATTAATTCATTTGAGAGTTTTGTTGCCCCATAGATGCTTGCCGGTTTATTCAAATTAAAATTTTCTACAAAAGGCAACTTGTTTTCTAAACCATAAACTGAAGAAGATGATGCATAAACAAAGTGTTTAATTTTATAATTTTTAGAATTCTCAATGACATTAAAAAATCCTACTAAGTTACTATTTATATAACTCTTTGGATTAATTAAAGAATACCGTACTCCAGCTTGTGCAGCTAGATGTATAACAATATGCGGTTTATATTTTTTAAAAATACTATTTATAGATGAGCTATTTGTTATATCTATTTTATGAAATTTAATATTTTTCACTAATGATTGAAGCCTATCTTTTTTAAGTTTAGTATCATAATAGTTATTAAGATTATCAATTCCTATAACTTTATATTTTTTTTTAATTAATTTTTTTGCGACATGAAATCCTATAAAACCCGCTACTCCTGTAATTAATATTTTTTTCATAGCTATGAATTGTATATTTTACAAATATTATTGTATACTTCTTTTGAACTAAACTTTGATAATTTTTTTTTAATAAAAAATAAATTTCTCCTTTTCAAAAAATTTTTATTTTTAATTTTGTCTTCAATTATTTTAGCTGCTAAACTAGAATTATTTTCTGGTATAAAATAACTATTATAACCATTAATTACTGTTTCATTTATACCACCAACATTTGTTGTAAAAATTGGTAAACAGTAGTTTTGAGCTTCTAATAAAACATTAGGAGTTCCTTCATATTTTGAG
>MDSZ01033489.1_pt1 | contig 12625 bp, 19 predicted proteins | sample 811201 | NCBI WGS metagenome assembly MDSZ01 (sample SAMN05326647, study PRJNA326480) | marine metagenome | isolation source: seawater | place: Indian Ocean: North | collected 2010
AGGCAAAACACCACACGATTACATAGAGGTATCAAAACACTCATATGGTATTGGTAAGAAACTTGGTATAGATGATATAGAACACGGAGCAGTATATCCTCCATCACTTTGTATAAATCCAATAAAGAGTAGCACCAAGAAAGGTGATATTGTTTTGGATTGTTTTAGTGGTAGTGGAACTACAGGTGAAGTAGCACTACAACTTGATAGAGAATATGTGGGTTATGAAATCAACTCTAAGTTCGTTGAGTTGAGCGAGATAAGATTGAGTAAAGTTATTACTGAATAATCTTTGGGATAAAAACAGAAAAACAGATGGATTGCTTATAGATAAATAGATGACACACTTTCCGTTTTTCCATTTATTCTACTAAAGAGTTTCTACAGATTACCTTTCATTACTTTGTTCATCGCTTCTTTAGGTGTCATCATCTTTATTTGTTTATCACTATAACCCATCATCTGCAAGGAGAGTCTCATATCTTGTGTAATGATTTTAGGTATCTTCACTTTCACATCTCTCTTTTTTAGTTTAGTGGTTTGTATTGCATCTCTTGTATCACTTACTTTGATTTTATATCCCATATCATCAGCCCATTTCTGTAGTCGTGTATTCTCATCTTTTATCCATTTCATAGTAAGTGTATCTAAGGGTTGTATAAACTTCTTTCGTATTTGAGTAACAGCAAACTCTTTGAGTTTATCATCACTCAAACCACCAATCTCACTTATCATTCCTAAGTGTATTCTTGGTTGTTCTCTTCCCATAAATCTCCACTTAGCCTGTATCCTATTATACTTCTCTCTTCTCAGTATGTAAATCTTTGGAATGAGATGTTTGGTAGTGTTATATACAATCATCTTTCTGTACTTCCACTCCCACTTGTATTCTTTCAGTTTGAGTAATGTGTCTTGTAACCTACTCTTCCTTGATGCTAGACTGATATGAAAACGAGGTTTCTTACTATCTAAGTTTTTTATCTCTTGACGTAAACGAGTTATTGCTTGGGGTATGTGTTTATTTATACTTCTTTCTAATCTTCTCGTTCTACCCATCTCTTGTGCTAAACTATCACACAAATCTGTATTAGCATATTTGAGTGTAACATTCTTTGGAAACACTCTATCAACTAAATACTCTGTATCTATTATACTACGACTTTGACTTGTAGGTTTAGCTACATCACCACCACTCACACTCAACCTACCTATCTTAGCACCACTCCGTTCTATGTAACCATACAAGTCAGTTACATCTAACTCCCTTATATCTTTCTTACCTCCACCCACTTCTATTTTCATATCACATCTCTTTGTTTTCTGGCACCCAATCTAAGCCATTCACACGAAGATAATCACCATATTATAGTGTAATGAAAAAGAATACAGAGCTAATAGATATGGCACCCACTTATGAAAATATCTTCACAGATATAGCTGATATTCTAATAGAAAGTAAATAAGGAGAATAATGTTAGATACACACACAATAGAAAGATTACAGAGACTTAGAGAGATTGGAATGAAAACAACTGAAATCAAGTATTTGATAAGTAAAACACTACCCTTTATACAAGAGAGTTTTAGAGGAAACGGAGTTGCTGTGAGATTGAAGAAAACACACTACAAATACAAAACAAGTGATGGTAGTAATGGAAATGAGATATGGGCTATAGCTAGATGGGGAAAGTTGAGAACTATAATGTTGAGAAATGAATGGCAGTCACAAACTCCTGAGAGTTTTGGTGTTGATAGAGTTGTGGTTAGTTAGATAAATGGCACCCACTTCTGTGAATACTGAAAGAGATATTTGATACATTATAGAGTAAGATAAAATAAGGAGAAAAATAAACTATGTGTTGGGATGTAATAATGAAAACTAAGAAAAATGAAATAGACTATACTGACTTTGTGAGAAATGAAAATGGTGAGTTAGTACACAAGTCAAAACTAAATAAAGGAGATAAGTAATGGCTGAAATGATACACTATGAAATGAAAAGAAATAAGAAAGTGTTAGATGATATAATGGTAAGTGAGATGATGTTGTTAGCTGACAGAGAAAAGATGTTTGATACTAATGTTGGTGTGGGTGAAGATGATGGTGAGTTAGAACTTTTAGAGTTACACAAGTATGAGGTTCTCTATGCGTAACCCTACTCACTACAAACTACTAACTGACTTTGTAACACACTTAGAAAGACGAGGAAGTCGTAACGGATGGCAGATAATAAGTAAGGGTAGTTATGATAATAGAACTAACTACACCAAGACTTCTAACACTCGCCCTCCTAAAACTGAACGTAAAGTAATGAGGATGTTTTGGGAATGGTATGAGATGGGTAATGATGACTTACAATATGAAGTTGAGAGCTTCTTGAAAACTTGGAGTGATAACTAATGAAAGAACTTTATATGATAACTTGGGATACTGAGGAGTTATGGGAAGATGATGAAACAGAATACACGGAAGCTGAGATAGAAAAAATAGTAGATAACCTACCTACCTACGCTTGGTTAGAAATGAATGGATGGACTGACTACGAAGGATATAAAGACTTACTCACTTTTCAGTATGAATGTTTATGTGTTGATATACAAAGAATAAATAAAAAGATGTTCAAAAACCCTGAGTATGATATAGTGGAAGTTACTTCTTCACTATGCGAAAAAGGGGCTGAACACATAGAAAGAAAAGAAATGATAAAAATGAAAGATAAGGCAAAAGTAAAATGAAAGAAGTAACAGATAATATGTTAGAGCAACCTCCTTACACAGATAATGATACTGAAGAAATGATGACACAAGCTTTGGAAGGTATAGAAAGAACTGATGATGGAAGTTTTGTTGATGGGTTTGGAAACACGGACTCAGGGTTGGTAAAAGAACTCAATGCTAACAGAATGAAGAATAAAGAACAGGTGTTTTGGTATACTGATACAAGTGGTAGAAAACCAAAACTCAAAATAGATATGTTAGAATATATGGAGTGGTTACATAGACACGGGTTTGCAGTACTGAAAGATGGTAAGTCAAATACTAGCTCTAGCTCTCCAATAAGTTTGAGACATAACCTGATAGATAAAGAAAATGAAGATACTATAAGAACTTACACACTCAACTTCTTCAGGAATGAAGATGAGAGTATGTTTATGGATGAAGATGGATATGGTGTAGAAATAGAAAAAGGTAGTATGGAGTTTTGGAGTAAGAAAGATGTAATGATGTTGTTGTTCAACTTCTCCTTCACACCAAGCAACTTTACATACCAAACTTCTTCTACTTGGGATAACTATGTTTATGATACACTCCCTATGCTACAAGATAAAGAGAATGAGGTGTTCCTCATTTTCCAAAACAACAAAGTAGTTCATATAACTCCACACTCTATAAAAATAAAAGATACTAGCAGAATGGATAAGAATAAGAATGTGTGGAAGTCTCAAATAATAGAACACGATATAACTGATAGTAGTGGCAAGAAAGGTTTGTTTGAGAAGTTTTGTGAAAGAGCAGTTTCATATAGTAACAGACTACCTGATAGTAATGAAAAATGGTATGATGTATATGAAGTAGATAATGATGTATATAAGTCTTTACAGACTTCTTATGGATACCTGATAAGTAACTACAACCACCCTTCTCGTCCTGTTGCACCCATATACATAGATGGTGATGCTGAGATAGGAATGGAAGAAGGAAGAAATGGTAAGAGTGTTGTGATGGGTTCAATAAAACACTACAAAGAAACAAACTATATGAGTGGACAAACTTACCAAGGCTCAAAGAGTAGTCAAGGTTACGCTCAGTTTCAAGGTGTTGAGTTGGATACAAAGTTTGTTTTGATAAATGATACTAAGGATGACTTTGATATGACAGACTTGTATGACAAACTGAGTGATGACTTTGAGGTTAGTGGTAAGTATGTAAAGAAGTTTGTGATACCACGAGATAAGAAACCTAAGATAGGAATAACGACTAACCACTTACCTATAATGAGAGGTGGTAGTGCGAGACATAGAATACACCTCACTCCTTTTGGCAACTTCTGGCTTTCGGTTCGTGAAAGAAATGAAGCACCTGAAGATAAACAACACTTAGGAAAACTTCTGTTTGATACAGACTTCACTAAGGATGACTGGAACGAGTTTTACCACTTTGGTTTTAGATGTGTTCAGTTATACCTGAAAGAAGGGTTACATAAGTGTAATACTGATAGACAACTTGTGAAAGGTTTGATACAGAAATGGGAAGATGGTGATAGAGGTTTAGTGCGATACATAATGGATGTGATAGAAAATGATAAGATACCTCAACTAGCAGTCAAACCAGGACTTTCTCAAAAAGAGTTTCATAAGAAGATACTCTCAGGTGTGAATGACTTAGTAACTAAAGCACAATGGAATGGTGAGTTACAAAAGTTCAACAAGATGGTGTTTGATATATGTAAGGCTATGAAGTTTGGATATAACGAACACAACTCCCACCACGGAGATACTCCTAACAAAAGAAAATACATAGTGAAGGGTGAGCAACACATAGTGATAACAAAGAAGAAATAAGTTTCACTCTTTCATACAGAGCTAGGTTATATAACCATACACTCCTTTTACCTAGCTCTTATCAAGTGTGGGTGTTTTATGGCACCCACTTATCAAAATAATCCAATAGATAATAACGATATTGTAATGTAATCAGTTGTGGTAACACGGAGTTACTACACATAACAATAATAAGTAAGGAGTTACTAATGAGTAACGAAGTGAAAAAGAAGATAGCCTATAAAGAAGCTATGGGTTTGGTAAAAAGTGGAGTAATGACGGAAGAGCAGTTTGAACAAGGTGTAGCTAATGGACATATAGCCTCTAACAAAAAGGGTAGTTCTCTCCCTTCCTTTACTGAAACCAATAGCGAAGGTAAAGAGGTAACACTCTCTCCCCGTTTGTACATAAGTGGTGGAAGTAGTCTTGGAAGTGATACACCTAATGTTACCAAACTTAGAACTGAAGTCTATAAGGTGGTTTCTAAGTTTGTGAAAGAACACAAGTTGGGTAGTAAGTAATGGAAGAGTGGTTGTGGTGGTATGTAACTAAATGCTACCACCATAACTCAACTCTGTTTTTAGATAATGTTGAGTTTTGAGAGGAGAAACACAAAAGATAATGAGCAATAAAGAACAGATAAAAATGTTGTTTGAGTCAAACTATAGTGTAGTTGTTGATAAGATACACGAAGATGAAGATGTGATATGGGTTAGTTATACACCTCTTACAGAAAGTGATAATACAAAATATGTAGCTAGAGTTTTTTGGTATGAGGATGAGAACAAGAGTGGATGGAAAATAGCGAAGATACTGAAGAGTGATAAGTTGATAAGATGGGAAGACTTGGGCGAAGAATATGATGAGGTGTATGAAGCGTAATGGATAAACCCATACATAAAAAGATAATGAATGATGATGGCACATACAGAATAGTAACTGAAGAATACACTTATGAAGAAATGGGTGGTGTAAAGTACAGATGGAAAAGAAGTGGTAAGAGACAACAGAAAACTTGGTATAGGTATGATGAAAGAATAAAGCAGTGGAAACACTTTGATGTGATAGGTAATGTGATGAAACTGAAAGATGACTACCACTACTGCGTAACCTGTGGTTGGAAAGGTGTAAGAATAAGTTTTATAGAAGCAAGTGATAAATGTAGAGAGTTAGGAATACACCAAGACAACCCTGAGAAAGTTGTTGAGTATGATAAAAAGAAATATGCTGAGTTAGATATGATGAGTGAATACAAACCACCTTACGACTTTCACGATAAGAGACTGATATACTTATGGGAATGTTCTGATGGAAAAATGGAATGTGAAATAAGAAGCCTCAAAGACTTCACTAAAGAAAAGAAACAGATGATACAACGAAGAGTTGAGCTTGGGTTGAGTATAGATGACTTAGATACGAGGACTAAGAACAAACTGAAAAAACAGAAGAAGATGATGGAAGAAGCAAGGAAGAATGAAGAGATATGGAAGAAGTGGATGTAGTATAATGTGTTCTAAATAATAGACACATATGTATATGTATGTGTCTATCCTCTTCCTTTTTTCTCATAGGTTTTTGACACACTAACTATATCAAAAAGTGTCATATCATCCATTTTTCCATTTATTCTCCTAAAACTATTTAGTTTTTGATACACTTACCACCCACTTAGCCTGTCAAACTACTTATGATAATACTAACATAAGTAAGTGCTGAAAAAAGTATGACTTTTTTTTGGAACTGAGATATTTATTTATAGAAATAAACAGAAAAACAGAAGGATTGTGATGTATAAAAATGAGCTAGATATAATATCTCAACACGGATGGGTAGAAGGTAGTAAGTATCTTCATCTCGTCAGGTTGTGTATAGAAAGACAATACGATAAAGAGGATTGTAGAAAAGAGTTAGTAGATAGATATGGTGTAATGAAACCAAAAGAGTTTGTAAGTAAATGGAATAGGTTTCAGCATATCAAACCCTATGTGGAGTTCGTAAGATGATTGATTATGAACAAAAGAAAGTTGAGTTAGATGAAAAGATAAATGGATTACAGGATAGGTATTTCTCAATGCTGAAAGATATGGTGAATGGTGATTATAGTAGGATAGATGAACTCAAAGAAGTACAGAAAGAGGTAATCATCTTTACTGATATTCATAGAGAGACTTCTTTAGAGATTGCAAAACAAGCGTTGGAAGAAGCCTTCACTCCTCGTCTAAAAAAGATGTTAGCTGAAAAGATAATGGAAGAGAAAAATGAAGAAGAGTGATTTAGAAGGATATAAGAAAATACTGAAGGATATGTTGGCAGATTGGAAAGAACAAGTTATCACTATAGATGATGAACGATTGGATTACGATAGACACTCCTTCATAAAAACATATGGGTTTGATGTTGATACAGATGATTTATTAGATGATGATTATTGGGTTGATATACACTCGCTAAACATAACAGCAGAACAACTGAGAAGATTTGGTGAGATTAGATATGATAACAAACCCAAACAGAAACCTATAAATGAAACTATGAGTGATGTTGATGCTGAAAGAGTTGGAATATCATTTGCTTTCTTCTGTTTATCAAAACTGAGTAATGATAGGATAAAAGATTATCTATATGATTTCAGGGATATGTTCAGAGATTATCTAATCAGCAAGAATAAAGAAACTCTACCTCAACCTAATAAGGGTGATATAGTTACAAAGCAGAAACAAGATACTGATATCACTAATGATGTAGATAGTGTTACAGCTAGGAGTGTGTTAGATATTGAGATGATGGTTGATAAGATGAAAATGACTAAGGATGATTGGAAGAGGTATTTAGATATATGAACAGAAAACCTTTTCAGTCTCTTTACCCATACCTAACAAGAGGTAGGATACTATGGGCATTACAACAAACTAAATCACTCACAAAAGCAAGTGAGATATGTGGTGTTAGTTATTTGACTTTTCGTAAGTATGCTAAGTTGTATAGAACTGATGAAGGTGTGAGTTTATTTGAGGAGTATAAAAATCAGTCAGGTAAAGGAATACCAAAGCCAAAAATCAATAAAGGGTAAAGTATAACTCTCTACACTCTTCCCTATTTAGACAACCAATAATAGTAAGTGTTTTACCAATCATATCTGTATTGAGATAGATGTGTTGTTTCCCTGTTCCATCTTCTCTACTATAAGTACTATAGTTGATGATGGGTTCAGTTATAGGAAAACCCTGATGATAGATTGTAAAACTATCAGGTGAAAACCAAAACACTCTAGCCATTTGAGGTGGTGATATTTGATATGATAATGAAGTGTATGAATGAGATTTATTACCACGATAGTTGAGTTGGTAGATACCATCTATAATATCAGCATCCATAAAGAGTTTGAGTTCAGTATCTACTACTTCGTCTTTGTTAGATAAAATATCTTCACAACTAAAATGAAAAGCAGATAATGAAATGTAAATAATGAAACGCAGATATTGCATTTTATTTATTACTCTTCATTTTTAGTTTTTGATATTCCTTCTCAATCTGTCTGTGGTTACATACTAACTCATATATCAAGTCAGTTACTTTTCCATTAGCCTTTATCAACCGAGATATCTTTTTATTCTGTTCTTTGAGTTCTCTTATCATACGACACTCACCTTGTTATACATCCTCTTTGATATGATTGTATCGTAGTTGTGTTTTGACACCTTACCACTCCATCTCATCAAGCCTGTATAAAATGGATTAGATAAGATTTGTTTTACATTCCACCACTCAAACTTCTTACCACGAAACTCATAACCTTTGATATGAAGTGAGTGTAACAACTTTTGTGTTCTCTTGGTTTTAGTAAGATGTTTCATCTTTGATAGAGTTAGATATCTCTTGTAGATATATTGCACAATGAGACTCTCTTTGATATCAAGTACTAACTCACCTCTTCTATTCTTTCTGTAGCCGTAAGGGATTGAGCCGTAGGGTTTCTTACCCTCACTAAATACTTTCTCTCTGCCATCACTCAAACGAGATTTGATTATATCTCTTTCGTGTTCAGCGATACTCCATAAGATGTTGATTACAAGTTTAGATTGCCCGTTATCATTCGTATCTATATTCTCACTAATACTGATAACCCTTACACCATTATCCTCACAATACTTTAGAAACAATAAACCCTGTAAGAGACTTCTACCTAACCTATCTATCTTATTCACTATGATTGCTGAACACTCACCATTCTGTATTAGATGTTTCAGTTTAGATAACCCACTTCTATCTTCAACCGATTTAGCACCACTTTCAGTTTCTACGATTATTTCTGTCAGGCTAAGATTGTGAAGATTACAATAATCATTTATTCGTTTAGATTGAAATGAGAGTGATGTGTTTTCACTCTGCCCTATTGTTGATACCCTACTAAGTCCATAGATATTCATTTCTTTGCCCTTTCTTCATTAGCTCTAAGTATATCACCTGTAGTTACTCTTGGTTTTTGTTGTGATACTTTCATATTCATCAACCATTCAACCATCCAAGTTCCTTTTCTAATGTTGTTCTTCTCTTCCCATACTTCTACACATTCATAGATGTCATCATTATTACAGCTTCCATCATTATTACAAACAGAACACACATATCTGTTTTTCTGTTTTTCCATTATGAAACTCCTATGTGATTTGTAGTATGAAGTAAATGGGTGCCATTTACACTACAATAATACACTACGATTTGAACGATTGTTTTTAGTGTATTCTCTATTACACTACAAAAACAATACAGATAGTGAAGTGTGTATAACTTGATATTGTGAGAGTTAGAACTAACCCTACTACTTACGAATACTCTATATACACTACTAATAATATCTGTATCTCTTGTTATTGTTGTATATAACATAAACTAATCATTCCTTACACTACAATATACACTACAAATACTACTTGGAACAAGTATCTTTTATACTTTAGTTTCTTTTAGTTATGAATGATTTGGCACCCACTTTTTACACTACACACAAACATATATCCTATATTGTTTATGTAATGAAGAATAAGGATAGGTTGGTTACTTGCTAAATAAAAAAGAAAAGACACTACTGAATAAACTTAGGAAGTCTGTTCAGAAAGAACTGAAGAGATTACAAGTTTTTGAGCCAAAGATAACTCTTGGTATAGACTACAGAACTAAACGACTGAAACTCATTTACAGAGTTTATGTTGATGGTGGTTTTGATGCTACTAAGAAAAGAAAAGTCAGTAAGAAGAAGAAAGAGTTATACCTCAAAAACCTCAGGCTAACTGATGGTGAGTTGTTGATGAATAAGTTAGAGACTTACGCTAGAGATATAGTGAATGAGGTTACTATGGCTGTGAAAACTATAAGTAGTGATAAGGATACTTTAGGTTATTGGCAAAAACTATACTCAACAAACCCTGTAAGATATAGTAATGTAAGAGTTTCTCCTTCCACACTCAAAAGAGATGAACAAGCCACACGATACCTTTTAGAATATGTCCTGGAAAAGGATAAGAGTATGAATAACATTTGGAAGTGGGTTGATAATGGTAAAGACTTTCTAACGAGTTATATGAACTACAGACAAGAGTATGGTGGTAATAAAAAGAAGTGGAGTAATAATACCGTGTTGAGTGAGTATGCTAGAGTAAGAGCGATGTTCAACTACATAGGTAAAAACTACAAAGGGTTTCCTGACGGCATACTGAATGGTATTCAGTTTTCACCTTACCAAGCTGATGTAAAGAGTTTCACACCACAAGAAATAGATAAGATAAAAAACTTCATAGAAGAACAGAAGGATACAAAAGAGTGGGGTTGGTTTATACCTATGTTTTACTTGATGTTAGAGACAGGAGTTAGAGCTAAGGAACTCTGTACTATGAAGATAACTGACATAGAAGTTTCAACTAAAGAATGGTTGTTTAGTGGTAAAGGTAGGTTTGGTGGCAAGGAAAGAAAACAAAGAATACCTGATGATGTTTGGAATATGATGTTACACCTGATAGCTGATGAGAATGGAAATGTAAGAACTGATAAAGAGTATGTCTTTCATAGAGAGTTTTACAGAAAGAGTTATGATACATACTACTTAGTAAAAGACTTAGATAAACACATAGCAACTGATGGTTACCAAAAGAAGTTCAAGAAGATGGTGGAGTTACTGAAACTAAATAAGAAACTTTCACCTCACTCTTGCAGAAGATACTTCATAACTGAGATGTTGATAAAAACTAATGGTAACATACCTTTAGTAGCTCAGTTAGTAGGACATAGTAGTTGGGATATGGTAAAGAGATATGCTCAGTCTGTTATACCTGAAAACGAGGATACTAATGTTGGTTTGTTTAGTAAGGTTTCAGTTCCAATAATGATAACACAAGCTATGAGAAAGAAACTTTTTGATATGGGTTACACTAAAGAAAAGGTTTCTACACTCAAACCTGAACAAGCTCACGAAATAATACAAAGAGGGTTTTGAGCCGATGACTGGATTTGAACCAGCGACTTGCTCATTACGAATGAGCTACTCTACCAAACTGAGTTACATCGGCTTGTGAATAAACACACCCAAATATAATACTCTACACACATAATATTCTATTACACACTCTTGGGGGTGGGGGGCATTTTCTCGTGAATGGAACACACTTTTCTATATATATGTCACTCTTACTCACTTGTATGTAGAGGTTACTTTTTACACTATAGGATATAAGACACATCTCTACCATACACTTATTTCGTTGCATTTAGTGTCATAGTCTCATTATTTTCATTTATTAGTATGAATGAACAGGTGCCAACAAAAAGTGTTCGTATGAACGAAATATGGAGTTTTTAGTAAATGAATATCCAAGTATCAAAACTGAAACATCACCCACTCAACGAAGAGATATACAAGCTGAGTGATATAGATACTCTATCTAACAGCATCAAAGAAGTTGGGTTATTAGAACCATTAGTAATCAATCGCAAGGATGAAGTCATTAGTGGTAATAGAAGATTAGAAGCAGTACGAAAACTGAAGATGAAGAAAGTTGATGTTGTAGTAAGAGACATAAAAAAAGAAGATGAACCACTACTGATTATTTCACATAACTCACAACGAATAAAGACTACAAGAGAGTTACTGAATGAGATAAAGATTTTATATAAACACTACTCGCTAGGTAGAGGTTACAGAAGTGATACTTATGATAATACTAACATAGGTTCAGCCAGAAGTAAGGTGAGTAAGGAGTTAGGTGAAACTGAAGTAAAGATACAGAGGTTGTTGTTCATAGATAAGATTTACCCACAGCTAATAGATTTGATAGATGATGGAAAACTAACTATCAACCAAGCCTACATAGAGGCTAAGAGACATAAGGTATTTCTCAGTATCAAAGAAGAGAAAGCAGAGAGAGGAAAACCTAATGTTGTAAAGAGTGATAGATTTACTATCTACAATAAGTCGTCTGAAAATATGAAAGAGTTGAAAGATAACTCTGTAAATATGATTATGACTTCACCACCTTATTTCTCCCAACGAAACTATGGTAATGATTTACAGATTGGATTAGAAACGAATGTAGAGGATTTTATCAGTAACCTGATGAATGTGTTTGATGAATGTAAAAGAGTATTGAGAGATGATGGCTCACTCTATGTAGTAATCGGTGATACTTTTGTAAATAGTTGTCTCGCTAGTGTTCCTCACAGATTTGCAATCGCTATGATGGAAAGAGGTTGGATACAAAGAAACTGCATTGTTTGGAGAAAGACTAATCCAAAACCTGAAAGTGTGAAGAATAGATTATCAACCTCACACGAGTTTATTTTCTTCTTCACTAAAACATTAGACTACTATTTTGATTTAGATGCTATTAGACAACCTTACAAAGATGTAGATGAAAGCCTGAAAGATATTAGAAGTCCTCGTCATCATTCTCTAAATGGTGAGATACAAATACACACTCCTGTCATTCGTAACCCTTTAGGCAAAACACCACACGATTACATAGAGGTATCAAAACACTCATATGGTATTGGTAAGAAACTTGGTATAGATGATATAGAACACGGAGCAGTATATCC
>MDSZ01240923.1_pt1 | contig 12625 bp, 9 predicted proteins | sample 811201 | NCBI WGS metagenome assembly MDSZ01 (sample SAMN05326647, study PRJNA326480) | marine metagenome | isolation source: seawater | place: Indian Ocean: North | collected 2010
AAGTGGCGTAGTCGATATTTCTGCGCTTTTCCCGATTTTTGAAATCATGCAACGTGAAAAACTTAATTTAATGATCCACGGGGAAGTAACCGATAGTGAAATTGATCCATTTGATAAAGAGAAACTTTTCATCGATCGACATCTCGTACCAATTACAAAAGAATTTCCTGATCTAAAATTAACTTTGGAGCACATTACCACTAGAGATGCTGTTCAATTTATTCTAGACGCTGGGGACAATATTGCTTCAACAATAACACCACACCACCTAATATATAATAGATCCGATCTTTTTCGAGGTGGAATTAGGCCACACTTGTATTGCTTGCCGATCCTCAAAAGATCCACACACCAAACAGCGCTGCTAGAGGCGGCAACTTCGGGAAATCCCAAGTTTTTCTTAGGCAGTGATTCGGCACCTCATGACATTCAAAGTAAAGAATCGGCTTGTGGATGCGCAGGGATTTACTCAGCTCATGCTTCATTAGAATTTTACGCTGGCGTTTTCGACCAAATGAATGCGCTTGATAAGCTAGAAGGGTTTGCATCTGAATTCGGAGCTCATTTTTACGGCCTCCCTAAGAATTCTGATTCCGTTACACTCATAAGTGAAGAGTGGGAGATTGCAGAAAAATTACCAATTGGTGACGATTGGCTAATACCAATGATGTCTAAAGAAATCGTAAAATGGAAAGTAATTAACAAATGACTCGAGACGAAGTAACTTCCATCGATGATCGATTTAGAGGATTTCTACCCGTTGTTGTAGATCTGGAAACTGGCGGATTTGCTCCACACACAGACGCTATTCTCGAACTCGCTGGCACTTTAATTCAAATGAGCTCAGATGGATATTTATCTATTTCGGATACTTATAGTTTTAATATAAAACCATTTGATGGCGCAAATATTGAAGCATCTTCCTTAGAATTCACTGGGATAGATCCTGATCACCCTTTCAGAGATGCAGTAGATGAAAAAACAGCACTAAGCGATTTCTTTCAAATAATTAAAAAAGAAATCCGAAATAACGGTTGTACTCGAGCAATTTTGGTGGGTCATAATGCTCACTTTGACGCAGCATTCCTTAATGCAGCAGTGGCAAGATGTAATATAAAAAAAAATCCATTCCATCCATTCACTTATTTTGATACTGCTACGCTAGCTGGACTCGCATATGGTCAAACAGTTCTAGCAAAAGCTTGTCAAGAAGCGAATATTGATTTCGACAACTCGAGAGCGCATTCAGCCTTGTATGATGCGGAGCGCACGGCGTTGCTGTTTTGCAAGATTATAAATCGCTGGAGAGAACTAGAATATAAAGATAATGAAACTTTCTAAAACTCGCTACTGCTTTCCACCGCTCATCTCACTGAGCTTTATCTCTAGCTTCTCCATCAATTCTTCAATATCTTTAAGACCCAAAAGTTCATTTTTATCTATCTCCGATATAGGCAATAATTGAGCCAACATAAAACCCACGTGCCACGCATCCTTTTCATTTAAATTAAGGTCCATTCGCTTAACATGAGGGTGTTGCTTTATCCTGTGCAATACATCTAGCAAGGGGTCCCATTCCTCCCTCATTGGAGCATAAGTATCAGACTGAAAAATATTGATGTTCCCCATTACCAATCCATTTTCTTGCCTCCAACTATCCAGCAAAAAGAATCGTTCACCACCCTGGATAGTTATTCCAAGTAGACCATTTGGTAACTGATCCCAATCTACAATTCGAGCTAAGGTGCCCATACCACTAAGATTTGGTTTAACCTGATTTTTTTTATCCATTTCTGAACCTTCAAGGATTAGAACAACGCCAAATTTGGAATCATTTCGCATGCAGTTCTTTACCAAATCTAAATAGCGCTGCTCAAAGATCTGAAGAGGAATTCTTCCAGACGGAAAGAGAACCGTTGACAAAGGAAAAAGTGGCAGCTCCATTAAATACTCAATCTGTTTAATCGATCTTCTTTCGTGACGGTTTCTAGACTATCTAAATTTCTATAGGCTTCTAGATAGGAATCTCCGCAAAAATATTTTTCGGGAATAAATTTTTCGCATAGAGCTGGACGTCGAAAATCTCCAAACAACTGACAACTCCTATCAGAATCAAGGTGTACACATTTTACTCCAGCGGGCTTCCCCAGAGGCATACCGAAAAATGGCGTAGTGATCGAAGGGGCGATACAACAAGCGCCACATTTTTTTCTACACTTCATTTGAATATCTTTATACCCCTAGAGGCTTTACCCATATAATGAGACGGGGAAGCAACAGTAAAGCACCTAGAACGGCTGCCGCCATGGCTAAAACTGTCAACACTCCAAAATATATGCTCGGATTAAAATTCGACAACGTCAAAGTAGAAAATCCGATGATAACTGTTAATGTTGTATAATACAGCGCTCTACCAATACTTCCGTGACATCTGTACATTGTTGCTGTGTAATCCCGATCCTTATCGAACTCTCGCATAAATCTGTATACATAATGGATACAATTATCGACGCCTATTCCGACAACAATAGCAGCAATAGTTATAGTCATAATATCTAATGGAATACCAACAAGACCCATAACTCCAAGCACAGCGCCGGCTGCTAGAAGATTTGGAGCAATAGCAATAAGAGCCAAAGAAAGGGATCTAAAAAGCGCCCAAAACATAATTAAAATTGCAAAAAAAACAGCTCCTAAGGTAAGAATTTGAGAGCGAAACAAACTCTGCAGGACATTGTTATAAAGCACCAACATACCGGTAAAAGTAAATTGTTCTGGGGCCAATCCCGTATTATTTATTAAGCGCTTATGTAAGTCTTTAAGGAATGCATCTCGCCTTAAAGATTCGCTCGTCTCTTTGACCCTAACAGTGACACGGGCCTGATCTTCTTCGACTGAAAAATAGGGAGCAACCATCAAGTCATTAATTTCTGCTGGCAAGCTTTTTTGAACTAAAGCCAACTCCACACCACCAATATCATCACCTAAGATATCTCTCACTACTGAAAACGTAGTAGATAAAGATAACACCTTCCCCGTCTCGGGCCGAGAATCAATCAAATCATGTACAGCATCAATCGTCTGCATACCAGAAAAAGTAAACCAAAAGCTAGGAACAAAACTATTTTGTCCTTCGCCAAAATCATCAAAATCGTAATCAAAATCGTCCCAAACCTCCTCTTCGAAATCATCTACAACGATTCGATCTTCCGAAGCGAACTCTGAGTTCGCCCGTTCATAAGCCTCAATGCTATTTATTGTCGTACGTTGAGGATAGTCCTTATCACGAGAAGAAATCGGCGAGTCAATAACAATGTCCAACGGTATGGTTCCACCAAGATTTGAATCTAACAACTCCATACCCTGATAAATTTCTGTAGACTCTTTAAAATAATCAATAAAACGATTTTCTACTTCCAAGCGAGAAATTCCAAAAACCGACAAACAAAGAAGCGCCCCGCTAACAGCCAAGACAACACCTCCTTGCCTATCTGCAAAATTTGCAAAATACATCGTATATGGTGTCTGAGATGAAATATCTGCCGAGACAACTTCTTCAGCGGTCCATACAAGCATCAGACAAGGAACAGCAATAAATGAAATAATCAACGCTATAACAATACCCGCCGTCATCATCCACCCAAAATCAATCACCGGCTGTAAACCAGAAACAACCAGCGAAATAAACGCGACAATAGTCGTTACGCCTGTATAAATACATGGTACAGCCATTAATTGCATAACTGATACCACTCGATCGTATTTTTCTTCATTTGGATTGAGAGACTCTAACTCACGGTATCGAACGACTAGATGTATTGAAATAGCCAAAGATACAACGAGAAGAACTGCTACAAAATTTGCCGAAATAACAGTCATCCGCCAATCTAGAAAGCCTAGTAGACCAAGCATCATGGTCACAGTAATTACACAGTTTGCGACTGGTATAATTACCCACCTTGCTTCGCGAAAAATAATAGCAAGCATTATCATCATTAGTAAGATTATCGCTGTCCCAAAAACCAATAGATCGCTTTCTACAAAAGCAACCATATCTGCGGCAATCATAGGGACTCCGCCAACAAAAATTTCCGCATTAGAATCAAATTCGGCGGCAATTGTTCTTACTCCTTCAACTAACACTCCATGTTGATACAAGGTTTCAGCATTCATTTTTTTTACTAGGGCTTCTGCTTCTTTCAAAGAGCTTTTCTCTGAACTATTTAGAGCTCCAGCTTCTTTCAACTTCCGAAGGGATTCTCGTTCCTCTACTGCTTGACGATAACTTTCATTATTTTCAAGATTTATTTGTACGGCAGTAAGATCACCTGACTTACTCACCAGAAGGTCAGAATAAATGGGACTGGTCATAAATTCATCTAACGCCGCATCTCGATCAATCGTTGAATCACCGAGCGTAGGTAATCCTTCTCCAGCGGTTATACCAGACAAACTTAACGGTTCGGTTGATAAAAGCGGAACGTCTAAAACAGTTACCACGGACTCTACACCGGGCAATTCCCTCAATTTAAGGGTCATTAATTCCAAGCTCTCTAGAGACTCGTTCCCTAATAGTTCTCCGGAAGAAGGTTGCCAAGTAAGTAAAATAAACTCTGAAGATCCATATCTTTTACTCGTCTCCCTATAGAATTCAAGTGCAGGATCACCTTTTAGCAATAATGCGTCTGCAGATGCATCAAGTTTTATATTTGCAAATTGGGTCAACGCTAGTAGAGCCAAGAAAACTAATATAAGAAGAGAATAAATTGGCTTTCGCAAAACTACTTTAATATATAAATCACGTAACACGCTCACCTACAAGCTCCTTTTTCTAAGGCCGCTATAATACTAGCCCCTGCATCGCTAAAATCACCATTGCTCATTAGAACGACAATATCCCCCTCTGACACCCTCTTAGACAGATCTGTCACAATCTTATCTACGCTAGTATAAAAATAAGAGGAGCTCGATGGATTATCCAAACTCTGAATTTCTGACCACTCCCCAGTACGCTCATACCAATAGACGCTGTCAGCATTCTCTACTGAATCCATCAAACTATCACCATGAATTCCAGCCTTCATTGTATTAGATCGCAGCTCAATAAGCGCAAAAATCTTTCTTGTCGGATAACTTGATCTTAGAGTCTCTAACGTACTAGCGATCGCCGTTGGGTGATGCGCAAAATCATCATATATCGAAACTCCTTCTATATTTCCAATAAATTCAAGTCGACGTTTAACGCCTTTGAATTCACATATAGCACTCGCAATAACTTCTAGAGAAATTCCAACATGATGTGCAGCGATAGCAGCGGCCATAGCATTTTGCACATTATGCTTTCCCTTTATTTTCCATTCAATTTCTGCTGTATTTCCATTGGGATCACTAATGAAGAAGCCGGATCCATCCTCTTTGACACTATAAGCTTTCCATCCAGAACTGCTTCCACCAAATGAAAATTGCTCAACAGGTGTCCAACAACCTTTTTCTAGAACTGTGGTTATTCCAGAATCTTCTGCTGGAATTATTATAGAGCCTGCGCTCGGGACACATCTGACTAGATGATGAAATTGTTTGTAAATCGATTCTATATCCGCAAAGATATCAGCATGATCATATTCAATATTATTGATAATTAAAGTCTTTGGATGATAGTGAACAAACTTTGAGCGCTTATCAAAAAAAGCTGTATCGTACTCATCTGCCTCCACGATAAAATAATCCGATGCTCCTAGCCTTGCCGATAAGCCAAAGTTCAGGGGCACACCACCAATTAAGAACCCAGGACTGAGATTTGCAAATTCAAGGATCCATGCTAGCAAACTTGAAGTGGTAGTCTTCCCGTGAGTTCCTGACACAGCCAGAACCCACTTACCAGACAATACATTATCTGCTAACCATGCTGGTCCAGATGTGTAATCGTATTGCTTATCAAGGATATGCTCTATTATAGGCTGACCGCGCTTCATCGCATTACCCACAATAATTTTTTCATTGCGAGCCTCTAAATTACTTGGTTCATAACCGTCATAAAGCTTGATTCCAGAAGATCTGAGCTGTGTGCTCATGGGTGGATAAACATTCTCATCAGAACCACTAACAGAAAACCCACTCTCGCGGGCCAATATTGCTAGACTTCCCATAAACGTGCCACAAACACCAAGTATATGTAAGCTCTTTTCCACTAACAAACTCCCTCTAACAAGCTGCTCATGTTAGCATGCGTCCCTCTATCAACAATCGAAAATAACTTACTCAGGTACTATGTAATAGATTTGAATCATTAAAGTCTCATTCATGACCAAGTAAGACCGTTAATCCGAGGAAGAAAATATGAGTAGGAAAAATGCCTTTTACGCTCAGTCCGGAGGTGTTACAGCAGTAATAAATGCGTCAGCCTGTGCCGTCATTGAAACTGCACGCAAATATCCAAAAAAGATCGGCAGAGTCTACGCTGGGCGTAATGGCATCATTGGCGCACTCAAAGAGGATTTGATCGATACTTCAAAGGAAACACGCAGTGCTATTCGAGGCCTATTAACTACTCCGAGTGGTGCATTTGGATCCTGCAGACATAAATTGAAAAGCCTAGAAGAAAATCGAGCAGAATATGAGCGTCTTATAGAGGTATTTAAAGCACATAATATAGGTTATTTTTTCTACAATGGCGGTGGCGACTCCGCTGACACATGCTTAAAAGTATCTGAACTAAGCAAAACTATGGGATATCCTCTTCAAGCTATACATATTCCGAAGACTATAGATAATGATCTACCTCACACTGACAACTGCCCTGGGTTTGGTTCCGTAGCAAAGTATGTAGCTATATCAACCAAAGAAGCGGCCATGGATGTCAAATCTATGTGCGAAACATCAACTAAAGTTTTTATTCTTGAGGTTATGGGTCGTCATGCCGGATGGATCGCAGCCGCTGCAGGCCTAGCAAAGGAAAATAAAAACGATGCACCGCATATTATTCTCTTCCCCGAGATTACATTTGATAAGAAAAACTTTCTTAAAAAAGTGGCGACGACAGTCAAACTCAATGGACATTGCGTGATCGTTGCATCAGAAGGTGCCAGATATGTGGATGGAACATTCCTAGCAGATTCAGGAACACGAGATGCTTTTGGACACGCGCAGCTAGGAGGACTGGCCCCCACTCTAGCCCAAATGATAAAAACCGAGCTTGGATACAAGTTTCATTGGGCGGTAGCTGATTATCTTCAGCGTGCAGCCAGGCATATCGCTTCCAAAACAGATGTAGAACAGGCTTATTCTGTGGGTGAAATGGCAGTTGAATTTGCACTAGAAGGAAAAAATAGTGTTATGCCTTCTATAGTTCGTAAAAATACGAAGCGGTATAAGTGGTCCATAGGTGAGGTTTCACTAAACAGAGTGGCTAATAAAGAAAAAATGCTACCAAGGAACTTCATAAGTAAAGATGGCTATGGAATAACCAAAAGAGCCATCGAATACTTACAACCACTGATTGAGGGGGAAGCTTACCCCAATTATAGAAAAGGGCTGCCCAGATATGTTGAATTAAAAAACATTGGGGTCCAGAAAAAATTAAGATCAAATTTCAAACTATAAAAAAGGAGCCCATTCGGTAGGTGAAATTATAAAGCGGTTATATATTTCTTCTATGTTTTCTCCAATAGCATTATGTAGTTCAAGTTTTTTCTCTCGAGCCGCATCATCCAAAGCAGACTTAATAAGCTCTGGAGACATAGCATTCTCATAAATTAAAGCTAAAGGTGCATAGCTCAGATGCCAGCGCTCTGGAGCCACTCCACCACTGTCAAACGCATATGGTCGGTAAAATCCATGTGACTTATCTTCTTCCATGAGCAGATCCAACCATTTGTGCAGCGAGTGAAATACGCCTCCAGAACCAACTTCCTTTAAAGATAGTTGAACTACGTAGTCAGAAGAAACAGCATTTGCATCGTAGACATCTATATCGGTTCCCCAGTGATGTCGAGAAGCACCAGGTAACGCAGAAAATCGCAGTATCGAACAAAGCAAATCGTAAGAAGACAAGTCATCAACTTTGATAGCATCTCCATTATCGTCAAATATAGGTCGATCACCCCTCGCTTTGCCGTTAAAAATTGTTAACTGACGATCAAATGACCTAAATCCACTCGCTATACGAAGATCGAACCCCGCTTTTTTTGCATCATTACTAAGTCGTTTAAATGGATTCAGGACCTGGAAATTCAAACTCGTACCATTCCAATCAATAACGTGTGCATCGTCACGACCGACTAATTGATCTAAAGTAAGGTTATTCAGCATGAAATTTCAGTTTTTCCATAGCATACTCAACACAACTATAAATTTATCTAGAGATCTCTTTTTTTCACTTCTCAAAAATCAAGGTATGTCTAAAAGTTTATGTGTCTGCAAACTCACCTTCCACATAGGATTTCGCCTACAAAACTCAATCACATATTTTGTATTAGACTCCAACTGAGGTCCATCCATAGGTTGCAGATAGAAGTTGTCAAAATTTAGATTCTCATAAGATTCTGGATTAATACCATTTTGCGGGTGGACTAGTTTTAATTCATCGCCTCTCTCTAAAATCAATTGAGCGCCAGCTTTTGGGCTAACAGTTAACCAGTCAACATCACTGGGAGCATCCTGAGTTCCATTTGTCTCCACCGCAACAAAAAAATGACGCTGATGTAGCTCTGTAATGAGAGAATCATCAAGTTGCAATAGAGGTTCTCCTCCTGTGCAAACTACAAATCGAGAATCTTGATTGTTAGTCTCTTTAGACCAGATCTTATCTATTTGATCGGCAAGTGATTTTGCTGATTTAAATCTCCCTCCACCTTCTCCATCAGTTCCTAAGAAATCAGTATCACAAAATTGACAAACTGCTGAGTCACGATGATGCTCATGTCCACTCCAGAGATTACAACCTGTAAAACGGCAAAATACTGCGGCCCGTCCACTGAAAAAGCCCTCTCCTTGTAGAGTGTAAAAAATTTCTTTAACTGTGTATGTCATGGAAAGAGAAAATCTCCACCGGAGCCTGCTCCAGATAGGACTAAAGACACCCCTGACTTCGGTGTTTCATATAGATCCAACTTACTTAATAACGGAATGTCGGAAATCGCCTTTTCTTTAATCCAGTAAACTAACATCTCGAGGGAAGTATCTTTGATGTCCTCAAGATCACCTAAAAAGTGATGATCTAACTGCCTGTATATAGGATCAAATTTCAATTTTACGTCCCCATAATCCACTGTCCAACCCAGAATTTCATCAACTACCGAAGATAAGTAAAGTCGACAGCAATAGCTATGGCCAAGTACTTCGCTTGACGAGACTGAGGGCGATGCTGGAATTGCTGCTTCAAAATATATATCCGTCCAAATCTGATGAGTTAATCCATTAAAATGACAACCAGAAGATGAATTTTCCATTACAGTGACACCTAATAAGTTGATGAGCTTAGAATGACATCTCTCCCATATCCATATCGCTAACAACTCGCTAGTAGGATTAGTGAGTCCTGAGATATTATTTAAAGTGCGACCATCCAATTCAGCTTTCAACTCATCTACTACTTTTGGCAAAATCGCCACCTCTTCCTGAGAGGTACCAAGCTTCACGTGAAGGAACACTTCAAACCCATGCCCATGCATGCGCGCACATTGATGATCCGCAGGCACATTCGGAAGCCAATGCGCTGCCTCAAAACGAAAACTTTGCCAGATACACGGCTCCCCATCTAAGTCAAGGAAGGCACCTCGACGATAGGAGCTACGAACAGCGCATTGCACCCCCCCTAGATCCTCCAATTTATCATTCAACCAAAGCGCCAACCCTACATCAGACGGCTCAGCAATGTGGTCATTTAAAAACTGATAGTCCAAAATCGAGGCGGCATTCTGAAGTCTTAGTTTTAATGATATGAAATCTTGGTTATTACCGTCGGCGCTTGCACAAACCAAGAAACTATGTCCATGTAGAGAATTTTCTCTCGAATGAGCGGTAACATGCTCAATTGATCGTGCCGCCTCAAATGCAGAGTTCGAAATGTAGCGTAATTGATTAACTGACATCTGCATTAAACCTCAATGCTAGAGGATCAATATGACCGGCTTCACTAAAACCTTTTTCTCTCAAGTGACAAGCATCGCATTCCCCACACGGTCCGCCATCATTTTTCGGGTCATAACACGTGTTAGTGATACCATAATCCACGCCCAGCTCGATTCCACGCCGAATAATTTGCGACTTACTCAAATCGATGAGAGGCACTCTAATACGTATTTTTCGATCATCTTCGATCGCCAATCGCGTCGCTAAATTAGCCATGTCTTCAAATGCTCTAATATAATTAGGTCTGCAATCAGGATATCCCGAGTAATCAAGCGCATTTATTCCAATAAAAATATCCGTCGCTTTCAACACCTCTGCCCAGGCAAGGGCGAGGGAAAGAAAAACTGTGTTCCTCGCCGGGACATAAGTCACTGGAACACCATGAGATAATTCTTCTTCGGTCCTTCCTTTAGGCACGTCTATATCGGAAGTTAAAGCAGACCCACCGAAGATCGATAAATCTGAATTTAATATTATATGCCTCTCAACATTAATAGATTCAGCCACTAATTTTGCCGAATTGAGTTCATGCTTGTTACGTTGTCCATACGAAAAAGATAGTGCGTAGCAGGTATAGCCGGCAGACTTGGCAATCGCAAGCGTCGTAGCTGAGTCTAAACCGCCACTCAAAAGTATCACTGCTTTTTTACCAGATGTTTGCAATGTATCAGTCCGTTTTAAAGTACCAAATAAGCAAGATGAATTTATGTAACCAGAAAAAATAGGAGTGTACTCAAGTAAGCCAAGATATTGCAGAAAAAATTAAAAATTAATTAATAAGATACTTTAACATGTAAAATACCGGAGAATATTAGATCACGGGTATCCTATCTAGAAATAACGCTGATATATAAACAAAACAACCTACAGCAGCGCAGAGAGAAATAATTTAATGAACACTAATACCATCCTTCTATCTTTCAGATTTCTAACGATATTATTAACAAGCTTGACCTGTTACGCGACGGAAGACACTAAACACCCATTAACTGAAATCATAGTGACAGCGATTCGAGTCACTAACGATGTTCCAGCAGGCACGTATACCTCCCTGACGAGTAACTTACGTTACAACCCGATTGTAGAACTCCAATCCAGAGGAATGCCAGAAGCCCAATCTGATGTGACAGTTCGAGGAGGACTTTTTGAAAATACGGGTTTTAAAATTGGTGCTGCAACAATAATAGATCCTCAGACAGGACACTACTCAATCGACTTGCCAATCTCATTGTCAGCTTCCATTTCCAATATCGCTTTGGGTATTGATAATGCTTTAAATGGCTTTAATGCAACTATGGCCACTGTCCAATATAAAATAGATCAAATTTCTCCTGGCGGAAAATTTTCGGTAGGCTTTGGCAATGACTCTATGAATTTTCAATCTTTAGAAGGAGCCATCGATAGCAGACAATCTTCTAGAGGAAACACCAGTTATAAGTTAGGTGCTGCGCGTTCATCTGGTGATGGAACGATTGACGACGGAGATCATCAATTTAAGCGCTTTAATTTTCAAATGCAGCACACAAGTAACCAAGCGCAGACTGACTTGATTTTCGGTTATCAGGATAAGTTTTACGCATGGCCTGGCGCATACACGGGCTTCGCTATATATCCCGAGACCGATCATACAAAAACGCTACTTGCTTTAGTTAACCATAAAAAGGAAACATCTAATGGTTGGTGGGAAATGGCTGGATTTTATAGGCGTCTTCGAGATGATTATGACTATGATAGGAAAACCAAAGAATCTGGCTTACCAGGTTCGTTCGATCATGAGACTCGTGTCTACGGTGCCAGCATCCAAGCTCGAATTAATTCAAGAGACGTAACCTGGAGATTTGGCAGCCAACTATCGGCCGATGAGCTGGTTTATTCCACTGATCTCACCCATGGTAAATTCTATTCTCGCAGTTATTTAAAAACTAGCGTCGTCCCAGAGCGGACTTTCTTTTACGGTAATAATCTATCGATGCGCATTAGGGGAGGAGCGAGTTTTGACTGGTCTAATCGCGACGATTCGAAGATTCTTCCTCTACTAGGCATCACTATATTTAAGGAGCATGAAAACGGTAGTAAATTTGCAAGCGTAGAGTGGTCCGAATCCTCTCAACTTCCCGGTTATACTGCGCTAAATTCTAGATCCAATGGACTCTTTGGTGGTAACCCAAATTTAGGTCGAGAAACTTCTCAACAACTCACTGCTAGTTTTGGAATTAACAAATACAACTGGCGTTATCTTTTAACAGGTTTTTACCGAGAAGATGATGATACAGTCGACTGGACCTATTACAGCGGCGCACCCTACTCTCGTCAAGCCAATGCAGTTGATCTAGAAGTAACCGGTATAGAAACCTCCATCACGAGCCAATGGGAACATGGAGAGCTTATATTGAGCTATGCACATCTTAATAAAAATAACGATTATAGGCAGGCCAATGTAGACGCTAGTTATTACGCACTAAATTTCCCAAAACATCGATTTGTAGTCTCTTCAAAA
>MDSZ01011422.1_pt1 | contig 12624 bp, 12 predicted proteins | sample 811201 | NCBI WGS metagenome assembly MDSZ01 (sample SAMN05326647, study PRJNA326480) | marine metagenome | isolation source: seawater | place: Indian Ocean: North | collected 2010
TAATAAAACTTTTTCAATGGATTCAACGGATGACCCTTCATCTGCAACAGATTGACAAGAGTTTCCAGCTACAAGCAAATGAACCGGGCTCCCGATTGAGTTAGCTGCAGCTATTGTATTGAGTGTTGCAGGTTTTAAGTTCGAATTATCATGCTCTGCTAAAACTAATATACTCATGAAATCACCTTTGCTTCATTTTTCAATTTATCTACTAATTCTTCAACTGATTCAACTTTAATACCCTCTTGTCTTGAAGCTGGAAGTTCAACAGAAAGAAGTTCCATTCTCGGAGATATATCAATCCCCATGTCAGTAATTGGCTTAGTATCTAATTCTTTCTTCTTAGCTTTCATGATATTAGGCAATGATGCATATCGAGGTTCATTTAACCTTAGATCGGTTGTAACAATAGCAGGTAAAGATACTTTTATAGTCTGCAACCCTCCATCAATTTCTCTGGTTACTGATGCAGAGTCTCCATCAATATTAATTTCTGAAGCAAAAGTTGCTTGTCCATAATTTAACATTGCTGCAAGCATTTGACCTGTTTGGTTATTATCTCCATCAATAGCCTGTTTGCCTAAAATAACCAATTGAGGATTTTCTTCCTCAATGACCTTTGATAGTGCTTTGGCAATAGATAATGGTTCTAATAATGAATCTGTCTCAACGAGTATAGCTCTATCTGCCCCTAGTGCTAGAGCGGTCCTTAGTTGCTCTTGAGAGTCAGACTTACCTACTGTAACTGCAATTACTTCGGTTGCTGTTCCAGATTCTTTTAACCTGACAGCTTCTTCAATAGCAATTTCACAAAAAGGATTCATTGCCATTTTAACATTATTAAGATCTACATCTGATTGATCGCTAAGAGGTCTTACTTTCACGTTATAATCAACAACTCGTTTTATAGGTACTACAATTTTCATATATAAGGCTCGTTAAAATATAATATTATTCGTTCGATGGTTATGTACGGGATATAATTGTAATGTTTTTTTGCCACTAAAAAAAGAGGGAACAAATACATGGAAAGAGAGATGATGCAATACGATGTTGTTATTGTTGGAGGTGGACCATCAGGCTTAAGTGCTGCAATAAAACTAGCTCAACTTGCTAAAGATAACGAAAAGTCATTAGAGATATGTGTTCTTGAAAAAGGCTCTGAAATAGGCGCTCATATTCTTTCTGGAAATGTATTCCAACCAACTGCTCTCAATGAGCTAATTCCTGATTGGAAAGATAAAAATTGCCCTTTAAATGTACCAGTAAAAAAAGATAAGTTAATATTTCTCTTTAAGAAATTTGGCTTATCAATCCCTTCTTTTGTTATGCCTCCCATGAATAATCATGGAAACTATGTAACAAGCCTTGGTAATCTTTGCCGTTGGCTAGCAACTGAAGCAGAAAATTTAGGAATAGAAATATTTCCTGGTTTTCCTGCAAGTGAGATTTTATATGAGAACGATAAGGTTGTAGGTGTAAGGACTGGCGATATGGGTATTGGCTTAGATGGTGAACAAAAACCTGGGTTTGAGGCCGGTATTGATATTAAAGCTAAATATACAATTTTTGGTGAAGGATGTAGAGGTCACTTAGGCAAACAACTAATTAAAAAATATGAATTAGATAAAGGTAAAGATCCTCAACATTATGGAATTGGTTTTAAAGAAGTATGGAAAATTAAAGACAAATTTCATGAAGAGGGATTAGTAATTCATACAAATGGTTGGCCTAGTGCAAAAAATACACCATCAGGCTCATATCTTTACCATGCAGACAATAATGAAGTTTATCTTGGTTATGTTGTTCCACTTGATTATGAAAATCCACATTTAAGTCCCTTTGATGAATTCCAAACTTGGAAAACACATGCTTCTATTCGTAAATATCTTAACGGAGGAGAACGTTTAAGCTATGGAGCTAGAGCATTAATAAAGGGAGGAATGCAATCACTGCCAAGCATGGAATTTCCTGGTGGTGTTCTTGTTGGTGATAATGCGGGAACATTAAATTTCTCTAAAATTAAAGGGTCTCACACAGCCATGAAATCAGGGATGATTGCTGCTGAAACAATTTTTAAAAATATAGATACTGAGAATTCTCTTGAATTTGATAAATTAATTTCAAATAGCTGGATTCAAAAGGAACTTTATAAATCTAGAAACTTTGGACCAATATTTCATAAATTTGGCTCCCTAATTGGAGCCATATTTAATGCTATTGATCAATTTATTTTCAGAGGCAACCTACCTTTTACACTTCGTCACACCGTCCCAGATCATGAATGTTTAAAACCTGCTGCAAAAATGCCAATTATTAAATACCCAAAACCTGATGGTGTTCTTAGCTTTGATAAACTCAGCTCTGTTTTTCTTTCAAATACATATCATGAAGAAGACCAACCTTGTCACTTAACACTAAAAGATTCATCTATACCTATATTGCAGAACCTTCCTATGTATGATGAACCAGCTCAAAGATATTGTCCTGCTGGAGTCTATGAAGTAATTGAAAATGAATCTGGCCCTGAATTTGTTATTAATGGACAGAATTGTGTCCACTGTAAAACATGTGATATTAAAGATCCTGCACAAAATATAACTTGGGTCTCTCCAGAAGGAACTGGTGGACCTAACTACCCTAATATGTAATGTTCAATTGTAAAAAAATTCTTTTATTGATTTTTATTTTTGGATGCTCATCTGAATCATCTCAAACTAAATTTAAATCATTATTAGACTCTGAATGGACAAAAATAATCTCTGAAAATCCTATATATGCTTCGAGCATGGGTGATCTAAGTATGAATACTGAATGGTCAGATACATCACTTAAAAAAATATATTCAGATCATGAGCATGAATTAAATATATTGAAACAATTAGAAGAATTAAATATAAATAATTTTACTGAAGAAAATAAAGTTAATTATCAATTATTTAAAAAACAATATGAAAATTCTATAGAGGCACATGGATATAAAACATTTTTAATACCTTTTAGTCATAGAGGTGGTATTCAATTACAACATGAAACAACTAGCATAGTGCCACTTAGAAATAAACAGCATTATCTTGATTGGATAGAAAGAATATCAAAAATTGATAACTTAGTTGAAGAATCTATTAACAAAGCAAAAGTAGGTATTGATAAAAATATCGTCCCTCCAAGATTCCTGATGGAAAAAGTTTTCAAACAAATAGAGCTCCAAGCATTTGTTAAACCTGAAGATAGTCCTTTTTTTAGAATTTTTTTAGAAATGGATAGATCTATTGATATCAAAGATGTGAAAGAAATCCAAAATCTCGCTCTAAATGTTATTAAATCTAAGGTTATCCCAGCATATTTAAAACTTCATAGGTTTTTTAAAGATGAATATTTACCTGCCTGTCGTAATTCAATTGGAATTAAAGAAATAGATGATGGTAAAAAATATTATGAATACTTAGCACGAAAATTCACTACAACTGACCTTACTCCCAAAGAAATACATGAAATAGGCTTGGCAGAAGTATCAAGAATTAGAAATGAAATGGATATTATCATCAAGGAACTAAACTGGACCGGTTCATTTAAATCATTCCTTAATGATTTGAGAACAAATCCCAAGTTTTACTATGAAACATCAGAAGAATTGTTTGAATCTTATTTAGCAACATCAAAACGAATTGATCCTGAGCTGGTAAAACTTTTTAAAGTTCTCCCATCAATGCCATATGGATTAAAACCTATCCCAATGGAAAGTGCTCCTGATACAACCACAGCTTACTATCAAAGACCAGCTGCTGATGGTTCAAGAGCTGGTTATTACTATGTAAATTTATATAGGCCCGAAGTCAGGCCTAAATATGAAATTGAAGTGTTGAGTGTTCATGAAGCAATGCCAGGGCATCATTTACAGATAGCTCTAGCTATGGAGCTTGATCTTCCTAATTTTAGAAAATATGGTGGTATTACTGCATTTGTTGAAGGCTGGGGTCTCTATAGTGAAAGGCTTGGATATGATCTAGGACTTTACAAAGACCCCTATTCTAGATTTGGTCAATTAACCTATGACATGTGGAGGGCAATTAGATTAGTAGTTGATACCGGAATGCATTATTTTGACTGGAGCAGACAGGATGCAATTAATTACTTTCTTGATAACTCAGCCAAAACGAAACAAGATGTCATGAATGAGGTAGATAGATATATTAACTGGCCGGGACAAGCTCTTGCATACAAAATTGGGCAATTGAAGATCCTTGAGCTAAGAGCAAAAGCTGAATCTAAGCTTGGAGACAAATTTGATATAAAAGATTTTCATCATGAAGTTCTTAAAAGAGGTGCTTTGCCCCTTGATATACTCGAGAAATATATAAATCAATGGATTGAAAGCGAGTTAATTTGATTACATCATTTCACCTAGACTAAATAGATGATCAAAACTTTTTAAGATTAGTTCACCTGATGATGAGTTGCCTTGAGCGAGAGCTATTTCAATTAATGAATAATATACAGAACGAGATATAAAACCTTCTATATTATCCCTAACCTTAATAAAGGGAATCAACTCATCACCTACTTTCTTAAGGTCCATCCTATGATCTTTATCAAGTGGAACAGATAAATCTAAATTGGTTTTTAAAATAATATTTTCATTTAATGAATCAATCTCATAATCAATAATCATATAAGGTGCTATATCAACATTCACAAGGACTTTTTCAATAGGAGTTACAAGGTAATAATTATTATTTTCAAATTTTAAAATCCTAGAAAATAAAATCTTTAACTTGTGCCTACCAATAATTGAACCCTGATAAAACCAATTACCTTCTCTATCTATTTTCATTTCAACGCCTTCACATATTTCCGGATTCCATAAATGTACTGGCGGGTATTTTTCTTTAATTGAATTTACAGAATTCAGAAGCTCAGAGAAGTTCATACGATGATTGAATTAATATTAACAATCCTAATCCAGCAATAAAAGCCGAAGATAGTAATTGAATAATATCAGAATATTTATTAAAAATATTTCCCATCGAATCATGTGTTAATGCAAAACTTAAAAAAATAAACCATGCTGCTGTTATAAAAGGAAAATAGAATAAGTAAATAAGTGACATAAATGAATTAATTTCTAAACCTATAAATGAAAATAAAGAAACTGTAAATAAAAATGCTTTTATATTTAGTAAATTGGTTATAAGACCAATCAAGAAAGGATTTTGTAAGAAGACTTTATTCTCAGTTGGAGTTGTTGACTTGCTTGAAAGAAAAAAGCTACTACCAAGATAAAGCAAGTAAATACCGCCAACACATTTAATAAGAATTTTTACCCCTTCGTTACTATAAATTAGTAAAGAAATTCCTGAAATAGCAAAAAAACAATGAACAAATATTCCAGACCCAATACCTAATGCTGTAAAAATACTTTGAGAACGACCACGCGTTAAAGATTGATGAAAAATAATTGCTGTATCTGGTCCAGGAGACATTACGGCCAACAAATGAGCAATAGCAGCTGATAAAAACATTATCAAGAAATAATTTCAGGTTCAACAATCAGTTGAATATTAAATTGATTTAAAATTTTGTTTTGAATATCAGTTAAAAGATTTATCACCTCATTAAATGTTGCTCCACCATTATTTACAAGCACAAGTGAGTGTTTCTCATATAATCGTAAAGTATCTGGAATATTTAAATCAGATTGAATAAGTTCTATAAGCCTTGCTGCGCTTACTTTGGTCATTCCATTATTATCATTCCATCTATGGTTAATTAAAAAATCTTCATTTAAATCTTCAGTTTTCAGCATAGGATTTTTAAAAATACTACCAACATTGGGTTCACTCTTTGGATCAGGTAACTTGGAATTTCTAATCTTTTTAATAGATTCAGATAAAACTCTTGGTGTTAGAGAGCTCTGATCAATAGAATTGGTAACTAAATAATTATCTAGTACTGAATATGATGTATTGGGTTGAAAATTCTTATCGAACAAAAAATTAACTTTTATAATAATGTAGTTCTTAGATTTAAAGATTGAGTTTCGATATGAAAATCTACATTCTTCATTCTGAAGTATTTCAAAAGCTTTAGTGGTTAAATTAAAACATTCAACACTTACTATATAAGAACTTATCTCAACTCCATATGCTCCTATATTTTGAACTGGTGCAGCGCCGACAGATCCAGGAATATGAGTGAGATTTTCTATTCCATAAAGTTCATTAGATAAACAAAACTCAATCAAATCTTCCCAATCAACGCCTGCGTCTGCTGTGACATAATCTTGTGAAATTGTTATATTTTTTGTATTGATCTTTATGATTGTTCCATCAAAATAATCATTCAAAATTACATTTGTTCCAGCGCCGAGAATTAATAATTTCTTATCACTGATAGACTTAAGTGTAGATATATCATCTATGTGGTCAATATTAATTAAATTCTTAGCAGTTACTTTTAATCCAAATGAATTAGAAATATCCATAATCAATCATTATTTACAGCATATTTTATAGCTGCCTTTAAATCCTCAGCAGTATCAACCCCAATTGGAGGTTTACAATCATAATCTTGAACATAAATATTAAATCCATTATCTAAAAATCTTAATTGCTCTAAATTTTCATCCTTTTCATTTGATGAGGGATCTAATTTAGTTAACATTTGTAAAGTCTTGTTTTTATATGAATAAATACCTAAATGTTTCATGTAGTTCTTATAATCTCTAGAAAATGAATTTGGTATAACAGATCTAGAAAAATACATAGCTCTCTTAGAGTTAGACCTAGTAACTTTGACTTCATGTTGACTACTTACATCCATCTCATTTGTAAATTTAATACATGCTGTTGATATATGAATTTCTTCACTTAAAAATGTTGGTAACTGATTAATAATGTTAACTGGCATGAAGGGTTCATCTCCTTGCAAGTTGACAATAGATGTATTGATATCCAAATTAAGTATATTTGCAGCTTCAGCAATTCTATCCATTCCAGAAATATGATTTGACGAAGTCATTACTACATTAATTCCAATAGATTCAACATGTTCCTTAATCTCATTACTATCTGTTGCAACATATATATCTGAAGCTTGAGAAGATTTAGCTAAATCTAAGACACGAGATATTAATGTGCGACCATTAATCATAGATAAAGGTTTATTTGGTAAACGAGTTGAACCAGATCTAGCTGGAACAATAATTACAAATTGATCATTCATCCAATGAAAATATACTTTCTTCTAACATTCTTGGTATGTCATCTTCAATTGGATAGCCAATTTTACAATCAAGACATGCTAAATATTCATCCTTATCAATTAAATTAGATTTACATCTTATACAAGCCATGAGATTTAATATGTCTTTATCTATCATGAAGCTTCTCCGCAAGTCTATCTATGAATTGAGATTCAATTTTAGATTCAATAGTTAAATACCAAATTTTAGAATTATTAAAATGTTTACATTTAGCAGCATCTTTTTCAGTCATTAATATTGGTAGATGGTCAAGAAAATATAAATCTCTCTTGTTGTATTTATGGTGATCAGGAAATGGAGTTTTATCAAATTCAAACCCCAGTCTCAACAATAAATCAAAAAATCTATTTGGATTACCTAGACCTGCTATCGCATGCACCTGATTGTGCATTGGCCACTTATCAATTGAATATTCTTTTCCTGAATTTAAGTGTACAAATTTCGTTGGGCTCAAAGTCATAAGAATTTCATCTCCTTCTGTTGGTCCACCATTATTTATAATGTAATCAACTTCTTTAAGTCGAGATTTTGGCTCTCTAAGCGGGCCAGCAGGAAAAGCTAATCCATTTCCGAGTCTTCTGCTTCCATCAATTACAGCTATTTCAATAGCCCGTCCCATAGAATAATGTTGCAGCCCATCATCAGAAATAATCACATCAACATCATGTTTCTCTTGAAGTTTTCTAGCAGCTCTTGAGCGATTTTTATCTATAAAAAAAGGCATATTTAATTTAGCTAGAATTTGTGCTTCATCACCTGTCTGCTTATAAGTAGTCTCAGATGTTACTTCAAGTGTCCCTGAATACTTACCGCCATAACCTCTGCTAACGATTCCAGGTTTAAATCCACGGTCAAATAATTCCATCGCTATAAATTTTACCAACGGTGTTTTTCCGGTACCACCCATTGATATATTGCCAACAACAATAATAGGTATTGGAGAATTCCAAACTTTTTTTGGATTCTTTATATAAGAATTCTTTCGAGCCCTAATAAATGATGAAAATAGAAAAGTTAACGGTGATAAAAGATATAACCAAAGACTTTTTTTATACCAAGCATCAAGTAAATATCCTTGTTGCGCTGGATCATCGGTGAATGTAGGAAGAAACTCTTGACCAACAGATTTTTTTGAAGATTTTTTTGGATCAGTAGAGTCATGAAATTTATTTTGATATAGACTTTTATATATTCCATCATTTTTTAATAAATCAGAATGTGTCCCTGATTCTGCTACAGATCCCTTATCAAGAACTAAAATATTATCTGCATTCTCAATTGTTGATAATCTATGGGCGATTACAATTGTGGTTCTATTATTAATTAATTTTTCAATTGCCTCTTGAACAATTAATTCAGATTCATTATCTAATGCCGAAGTTGCTTCATCTAGGATAATAATTGGAGAATCTTTATAAAATGCTCTAGCGATTGCTATACGTTGGCGCTGGCCACCTGAAAGCAATACTCCATCATCACCTATTTCAGATTTATATCCTTCGGGGAGTTTTACAATAAATTCACTGCACCCAGAGATATCTGCTGCTTCTTGTAACTTGTCTTGATCAATTTCATTTACGCCATAGGCAATATTTTTCTCAATCGTGTCATTGAAAAGTGTTGGAGATTGACTAACTATTGATATAGATTGTCGAAGGTGGGAAAGTTGATAATCAAGAATGTTAATTCCATCTATAGAGATTAAACCTTCAAAATTTGAATAAAATCTTGATAACAAATTAGCAATGGTAGATTTACCAGAACCAGATTTTCCGACTATAGCAACAGTCTCATTTTTAGAGATTTTAAAATTTAAATTTTTAAGAACGGCTTCTTGAGAGTTATAAGAAAAACCAACATCTGAAAACTGAATATTTCCAATAATAATAGAGTTCTTCTCTCCTGTATCTTCTTCTTCTTTTGTATCTAACTGATCAAATATTTCTACTGCAGCTGCTAGACCTTTCTGAATTACAGCATTTATATTAGAAAGCTGACGGATAGGTTTTGCCATTAAGCCTGCTGCTGTTATAAAAGCAACAAAATCTTCTGCTCTTAGTTCTATACCAAGTTGAGAGCCCAAAGCAAAATAAGCAACTATTGATAAAGAAACTGAAACTAATAACTGAATAATAGGTGTGGCTAAATTACTGGTTGCTTCTAATTTTAAGTTTTGATTCTTATTTGATGCATTAGCTGCAAAAAATCTATCTTTTTCATATTTTTCTGCATTAAATGATTTAATTTCAAGATTTCCATCTACTGCCTCAGATGCAAGATGCGTTACATCACCCATTGCTGTTTGAATAGTTTTAGCTAATTTTCTTAAACGACGCCCAGCAACATAAACTATTAATGCTATAAACGGTGTTGTTATTAACAAAAGTAAAGTTAACTTCCAATTTAAAGTAAACATATAGACAAGCAGTCCAACCAATAGGAATCCCTCTCTTACAAAAGTTTTTATTGCATTTGATGCAGCGCCAGAAACCTGAGTTGTTGTAAAAGTAATTCTATTAATAAGTTGACCAGATTGGTTTTGATCAAAAAAATTCTTTGGTAAATTAATTAACTTAGTAAAAAGTTCAGACCTAAGATCATGCACAATACCAAAACCAACTCTTGACATAAAATAATTACCCACAAAAAATCCTGTACCCCGGCCTAATGCTATAAAAATTAAAGCTAGGACAAGATATATACTGAAATCATCTTGATCAGAGTTAATATATTCAATAATTTGTCGAATCCACTCAACTGCAGCAATATCAGCAGCAGCAAAAAGAATGAACCCAAAGATACTTAGAATAAATGAAAATTTAAATCTAAAAGTATACGAAAATAGTCTTTTTAAAGGATTCATGACTAATCAGTATAAGTTTTAATCTGTAGGTTTTGAAATCCAAGTTGTTGAAGACCATCCATTAATTCAATTACCCATTCATGAAAAGCTCTGCTTTCAATTGAAAGTACAACAACTTCTGATTTTGAAAAAGTTGCACTAACTCCTGCAAATAATTTATCAATATCATCAATAGTAAATTCTTGGTTATTGACTATCATTGTTCCGGATTCTAATAAAATAATGTTTTGATCATTATTTAATATAGATGAAGCAAAAGATTTAGTCTCAGGAAGATCAAGGGTTAAATATTGATTGCTTTCAATTTTAGAAGTAACAACAAAAAAAATAACTAAAAGAAAAACAATATCAATTAGAGGGGTAATTTCTATACTTAAAGCTCGCTCTTTATGATCATAAAACTTCATTTCTTATACAAATAATCTAAAAAAAGTGAAGTATTAGCTTGTAATACAGACATGAGAATTACAGTTTTTTGTTCAAAATACCTATAAAAAACTATTGCAGGAACAGCAATTATTAGGCCAAATGCTGTCGTGATAAGAGCTTCTGATATTCCTGCCGCTAGCAAATCTGAGTTTGCAGAACCGCTTACATTAATATTGCTGAAAACTGTAATCATCCCTACTACTGTACCTAAAAGACCTAATAAAGGACTAATGCTAGCGATTGTACTCAACAAAGAAAGATTGCGGTCCAATAATAATTTAATTTCTGAAGCTTTTTCTTCTGCTTTAATTTCGGTAAATTCTCTAGAGTTAGATTTATATTGATAGCAGTGTTGAAGCAAATCTCCCAATTGAGATGTGGAAGCAATCTCTTGTTGATTTTCAGAATTAAAAGAATCTTTTTTAATTAAATTTTGTACCTGTCTTAGAAGCCCTTTTGGTGCTACCAACCTCCTTTGAAGAAACCAAAGTCTTTCAAGAATAATAGAGATAAGCAAAATTGAGCAAACAAGCAGAGGCCATATAAACCATCCTCCAGAAATTAATAAATTATTCATTTTGCGCTGACTTCAATTGTCCATTATGGATTCGAAATATTGCATCTAGTTTACCAGCATATTTTAAATCATGAGTTGCAACTACAATCCCTATATTGTGGTTCTCTGCTAATTTAATAGTTAAATTTTGAATTATTTCAGCATTTTCTTGATCTAAATTACCTGTTGGCTCATCCATCAAAACAAACCTCGGTTGATGAACAATACCCCTCGCAATAGCCACACGTTGCCTTTCGCCACCAGAAAGCATGTAGGGATAATTATCTTTTAACTCAGCTATTCCAAGATAATTAAGTATTTGCATAATCTTTTGAGAGTTTTCATCTAAATTTCTTGCATTAGCTATCTTGAAAACTAAATTACAATTTTCAAATACAGTTAAATCATCTAATAAATAATGAAATTGATAAACATATCCAAATAATTGATTTCTCATGGCAGTAAATTTTTTAGCATTATCAGAAGATAAATTAATATCATTAAAGTATATTTCCCCTTGGTCAGGCATCTCTAAACCTGCAAGAATTTGCAATAAAGTAGTTTTTCCACTACCTGATGATCCAATAATCCCAATTGTCTGACCTTGTTCAATCTTAATTGAGATATCAGAAAGTACTTCTATCTGATATCCAGCTGATGAATAAATCTTTGAAAGATTAGATGCTATAAGTTTACTCATGACGCAAAATGGTAACTGGGTTTAATTTTGCAGCTCTTGATGCTGGGAAATATGAAAAAAGTAAACTCATTGATAAAACTGAGAAACAAATATAAATAAGTTGTGAGAATCTAAACTCATAAGGAAAATAATTTATAAAATAACTATCCATCAAACTTCTATCACTTAGTGTTTCTATAAGATTTATAAGAGCATCAATATTAGGAGTTAAAATAAGGCCTATTATTAGGCCAATAAATGTACCCAAAAAGCCAATAATTAAGCCCAAAGTTAGAAAAATAAAAGTTAATTGAGTGTTAGAACATCCCATGGTTTTTAAAATGGCTATTTCCCTTTCTTTAGTTTTAACAGTCATCACTAAAGTTGAGAGAATATTGAATGCTGCTACGGTTATAATTAAAAAAAGCATAAGACTAATTAATCTTTTTTCTAGCTTAATGGCTTGAAACAAAGTTCCATGGGTTTGTTGCCAGGAAGAAAAATAATAATTACTGTTATCTAGCTCTGGACTAGCCAAGATATTAAATCCAATTGTATTTGCTTTGAATAAATTATCTGTCTTAACTCTGATACCTTGTGTTGATCCATTGGGTATATTAAGAATATTTACTGCAAGATCATGGTGAATTAAAACCAATGATTGATCCAACTCTGCTTTTAACTCAAAAATTCCAACAACCTCTAAAGAAAAGGATCTAGGAAAACTACCTAAAATTGAAGAACGCAAATTTGTTGTAGTTATATTTATAGTATCACCAATCTCTACACCTAAATATCGTGATAACCAAGCGCCTATTACTATTCCCTTCGCA
>MDSZ01070826.1_pt1 | contig 12623 bp, 14 predicted proteins | sample 811201 | NCBI WGS metagenome assembly MDSZ01 (sample SAMN05326647, study PRJNA326480) | marine metagenome | isolation source: seawater | place: Indian Ocean: North | collected 2010
AGGTGTCGGAGTAGGTGTAGGTGTCGGAGTAGGTGTAGGTGTAGGTGTCGGAGTAGGTGTAGGTGTCGGAGTAGGTGTAGGAGTAGGTGTCGGAGTGGATGAAGGTTTTTCATTTGTTTCGATATATTTACAAATATCTTTCCAAAACCTCTCTTGAATATATTTAAGAGTATTTTTTAATGATTTAGGTAAATTAGAATATTTTATATCTGATTTATGCATATTAACTTTAATAATATCATCAAGGATATCGGTCGCCTCATATTTTAATATAGATGAAATATTGGCAGCAACGTGACGACAGAAATATGTTCCTTGAGATTGATGCTTCGTTAAACTGCCTACATATTTATTAATAATAAATCCTGATCTGGAAACATAAATCTTATTATTATTTTCTCTTTTAATTTCACCATAATTATAATTACAACTAATCATGTATTCAAATGTACCAATATGATCAAAATCTTGAAGGTATTCATTTGATATTTCTTCAATTTCAGTTTTACATTTAGTAGAACCATAAGGTTTAAATCCTAAAATCTTATTATCTTGATTAAATATGAATAGAATACTATTCCTTTTTTTATAACATCTAAGAATACTAACAGATTTCTTTTGATCAATTATACTTGAATAATTTAGAGGATCACAATGATTTATATTTATTTCATTACCTTCATTGGATATAAATTTAATACTACAATGATTCAATCTTTCATAGCAATGTAGATTTAGATAATTCATAATATTTTCTAAGGAATTAGTAAGATCATTATAAATATCTTCAGTTAATTGAACATAAATCTTTGTACCTTTTTCATATGGATGAATATTTTTCATATTATCAACAATCATATTTTCATTATCATGAAGATACAGTGGTTTTACAGAATTAGTCCATCCATTATTATAAATATCTCTACCTTTCATAATATAACATACTTCATTTTCTGATTCACTTTTAGAATATACAATAATATTTCCGATATAATCTTCATCTGGATTTTTAATTCCAGATAAATATAATAGAGATGCTTTACCTCCAAAATTAAACTTACCATGTTTCTTAACAACATCATCAGAACGATGTAATAGATGTAAACTATTATTAATTTCACTAAGAGTCATACCACATCCATCATCTTGAAATACTAACCAATTTTTATTATCATAATCAATAATATGTACAGTTAAATTTGTTGCTTCAGCATCATCAGAATTATGATATATTTCTTGAAAACAATCTTCAAATGTAAAAGTATTATCTTTAAATAGAGATCTTACAATACCAACATCGCATATTTTAGATCCACAGTTTGATGCCTCCATTATATAGTCTATAATTCTCTAAACTTTAAATCAAATTTAAATTAATACATAAATTTGAAATTGATAAATATTTTCTTTTATTAAATAACATACATTTATATGTCATTGATAAAAGCAAAAAAATTAAGTAAACAAATAGAGAAAAAAGGAAATATAAATAAAAACATGGTATTAACACCTATCGCTCAAGGAGAAAAATCTAATAGTAATAGAGATTATAATAAACAAATTATAAGAAGAAGAAATGGTGACATGCATTGTTGGGATGACTCTAAAGAAAATAAAGCTTTACCAGGTGATTTATTTGCTTATGTTGAAAATAGTATAACTATCGCACCAGGTATGAAAACACATGGACAAATAGAGATATTTGAAATATTAAATGTATATCCTACTGAATTTAGATTACCTGAATGGTCTGATAATGTAGGACAAGGTGATAGAAATGTTGTTGAATTATCCAAAGATCCTATATTCAAAGGAACATTTAAAGATTTTAAAGAATCATTAGGATATTCTGATAGATATAATTTACAAGGGACTAGGTATATTTCATCAAAACAATTAATAAATTATTATGAAAATATTTTATATAAAAATTAATAATCATCATAATTATTTAATTTAGACTTATGTTCTTTATATACTATTTTTTCTTTTATCTTTATAACCTCTTTTACTTCAGGTTTAATATTAAGGATATTCGCAATCTCTTTAACCTGTAATTCACTTAATAAGTCTTTTTTACTTAATAAAGTTTTTATCATTGAATAGATAAATAGTGGATAATCATTGGCATCTTTAATAAGTCTGAGAGTTTCAGCAATATAGTAATATTCATTCTTAGGAATTAATTCATTGTCATCATAATCATCAGAATTATTAATTTCACCAAATAGATCAAGGACTTCTTCCATAATTAATATATATATATATAATATATATGTCTATAAATATTAGTGATATAATTAATACAAAATTATTATTAACTGTATTTGCACTTGTAATATTTGTAAATTATATAATGGATGATAATTATCACAAAATTATTATAAAATACTAATTATATGGAATTAAAAAAAATATTGAAATATTTTATATCTATTTTTTTAGGATTAATAATTGGTAATATGTTATTTAAAAATGTAGATCAAGAACTTATAGTAATTTCTAATTAGTTTAATATTCATATAAAATATAAATATATGTTTATAAAATGAGTGGAACAACATCAATTGATGATCTATTAAAAACAGGTGGTGGACAAGATGAATCCATGGTTGATGATATATTAAAAGAATTAAATTCTAAAAATGCTGCCAATGCTCAACAAGTTCAAATTGCACAACAACAACAACAGGCACAAGCTATGGCGCAGGCGCAGGCGCAGGCGCAGGCACAAGCAGCAGCTCAAGCACAACAAGAAATGAATAATCATATTCAACTACAACAAAAACAACTAGAAGAGTTAATAGCAGCTAATCAACATAAAGATAAATATATACAAGAAATGAATGAAGCAAAACAAAAAATAGATGTTGATAGTAAAAATCAATTATATCAAGAATTTAAACCAACTATAATACTATTCTGTATTATAATAATATTAAATCAACCAGCATTAAATAAATTAATATGTAATTCAATTGGTATTGAAGAAAATGTGATATTTGCTATATTAAAATGTTTTATTATTTGTATAATATTCTTTTTAATAAATAGATTTTTATAAACAAATTTGAATTCATATTAAATGAATAATAAATATCGAAAATGAAAGAATTATCAAATTACAAAAAAACTTGTAATTGGTTGATGTCGCATAATTTCAGTTCAAGAGACATAGAATATATTAAGAAAATTTATGATAAAGAAGGTGTTAAATTTTGTATTAAATCATTTAGAATACCTGATCTAGAAGATTTAAGAGATGAGTTAAAAAAAATTTATAAAAAAGAAGAATATAATCTCTATAAAGAATTATTATCTACAGTATCAAAAGTAGATATAGATGAGGCAATGAGAATATTAATGATCTGATAAACATCTTAACACATTATTTCTACAAGAATCAAAATTTACATCAATACCAAATATATTTATTTTTTTACACACTGTTCCTGAAGGACAATCTGACCTTCTATTAACTGATTCTTGTGAACCATCTTCACAAAATCTATAACATATATCATTTACATTGAGTGAATTAGATTGAATATGATAATTCATACAATATGGTTCTGCTTGTCTGAAACAATACATCATAGTACATATTTCTGCTCTACCATCACGAACCTGACATGTGTTACACCCATCGTTCCATGTAGCACAGTTATCAGGTATTTCTGGAGATGAACAATCATATGAAGGACATCTGGTTTGACATCCACAATCATCTATATGATTATTTAATTTACAGTTATTTATATTGATTTCTGGCATATATGGTTCTGGACACGGAATTGGAGGAGGACATGAACAATCTTCAAGAAGATCATGTGGAGGACATGATTCTTCCCATGGTCTATAACATCTATTAATTGTATCACAAAACATATATCCGCCATCAGTAACGCAACCATGTTCATCTCTTTCTGAACCAACCAACATTTGTGAATAAGTATTTGTTACAAATAACATACTGATTAAAGTTCTAAATAAATTCATAGTTATATATATATATATATATATATAATATAATTTTTTAAATAATTATATTATAATATAATAATATAATATAATAATATAATATAAATGAAAACCCCATCTCCCTGCGCCCTTACACAATCTACATTTGTCACCGAGAACAGGTGGCAACCTGCTCTTCGCACACCGAATAATAATGCTCTTGACGGTAGAGGATTTCAATTCCCTAACAATAGCGACTTACATCAAACAGATGAAGATATATTAATACAGTTTGTTGCTACAAATATGAGATCATATAAAGGCCATTCTATAAATAAATTTTCAGATAAGTATGGGTTATATTTAAATGATGATATACCTTTATTAGTAAATAAAATATATGAAGCAGATAGAAAATTTATGGTAAGAAGACTGAATCTTCAACTTGCCGTCGCTGCAATGAACGCCGATGCCGCCCCCGCCCCAAATTATAGACGTCCCTGGCCACAAATCACCCTGCGACAAGATGTAGAAGTAGCGGGTCAACCACCGTCACCTTTCTTATTTAGGGGGCCCAATCGGAAAAAAGTCCAGAATCCAGGATCCAGGGGCCCTAATCGGAAAAAAGTTCAGAATCCAGGATTCAGGGGCCCTAATCGGAAAATCGGCAAAAAAAGGGTCCTAACCGGAAAATCGAATATCGAGGGGCCGGCCGCGGCCATCTACGATTACTTAGTTTGGAGGAGATGGATTATCAAGATTCGCGGAGAGTGGAAATTTACTGATAACTGGAAGAACGCTTTTATTTATCCGGGTAATAGAACATGGAGAAATTATGGCAATTGTACATCAATTCAAAAATTTGTATTCGAAGCAAATATGTTAGATAAGAAACTTCCGAGAAAATCTGGTGGTAAACAGTCATGGATGGAGGCGGCGGGGGATGGTTTATTATTATCAATTAGAAAATTAATCCTGGATATATCCGAGCAGCGAAGGAAGAATCTCCGCGCGAAGATCGGTGATAGCGACGAGAGTATCATCAGTAGTTTAAGAATGTTACAAGAGTTTCAAAAAATAATAGGGCCACATGTTAAACTTACAGATCATTGGGATAGTATTGAAGAATATATCAGCGTCGATCTAGGTCATCCTGGAGAAGTTTTATTTGGTCAATCACGAATAGTTGCATTTTTTAAATATAGAAAATATTTTGCGTTGGTGGCTACCAAATCTTTACATAATTTAGTTGATTCTGCACGTGCGAAGGCGATTAGTGATAATATACAACTATCGGCTGAGGATAGAGATTTAGCAAGAAGAGCAAGATATGCGATCCTAAGAAATAACTTCTTGGGAAATTCTGAATGTCCATGGATAGTAATTATGGCGTATTTATTTAGTCTTGATGTCGAACAAGAAGGACTATTACATGGATTATTTGTTTTCTGGGGTGGTTCAACTGTTGAGATATTAACAATATTTTCATTAATTTCTTATATGGGTTGTCAAAAGGAAATACATAAGGCAGAAGCAGAACGGGAATTACCTGGTTGCAAACCTTATGCGGATGCAAAAGAAGGACCCGTTTATTTAATAAATATTATGAAACCAACAGTTCAAGAAGCTATAAGAGAAATTAATAGATTAGTTGAAGTGGGGATAATTCCAAATAATACTATTGTATGTGTATTGATAGATGGTCATATAACAACAATGTTAGTTAGTGATGATAAACTTGCATTTGTTGAATTACAAGGAGATATAATTAGATATATAGATTTTGATGCACAAAATCCATATTCAGCATATTTTTATAGAGTTTCAGGTAATCCTAGAGGTGAAACTCGTTATGGACCATATAATAGCAATAATGAGGGAATATGTGTTATTCAACTTGTTTGTGTCCCTTATTTTGGTAAACCTGATATGCTGGTGCCATATAAACGTCATGAAAGAAAAGTAATGTTGTGTATGGCGGAAAGAGATTCAGCTAAATTTATAAGAGATATTGATGAACATAAACAAAGTCTTCCCCAAGATTTTCATGGAATTTTCAATACAGATGGACTATTAGGTGCATTGACAGATACAAGTGTCGAATTAATAGATCTGAGAAGAAATAACTTAATAACTCTTAAAAATTTACTATTAATTTATCTAGCAGGGCAAGATGGGATGTACACATACTTAAATGATTGGATTTTACCATATTTTGATAAGATGATCAGTGAATCCAATGAAAAAAGCCCAATGATACCTGAAGATGCAGTCATTTCCTTGGCATACATGATGAATTTTATTAATGGTGGAAAGCCAGGATCGAATGAATCTAAATGGACTTATTATCTAATGGCAGGAGAAGATTACCCAACAGCTTTTTTGAATGATATGGGGTGGGGACAAGCGACTTGGTTGTTCATGAAGCAAATACCATGTTTTGGCTGTATGGTGGCTAAATTAGTAAAATTAGTAAAAGGTTTTTCAACATTTGAAAACATTTTGTTAGATAACGAACTAAAGAAGGCGGCGCTAGAGGCGGCGGTGAAGGCGAAGCAAGAAGACCGCATCCCGGGACTGACTTATTTAGTGGAGGTTGCCAAGGAGCAGGTGATGGAATTGGCGGAAGAGGCAGGAATGCTCTATGAATCGATTCAAGAGAGGATGGATCGCCAGGGAATTGAATATCAGGTTATGCTCGGCCGCCAGGAAAAGGAGGAGAAGAAGGTGGATCTTGCGCTTAAGCAGCTCGGAGAGAGAGAGGGACGTATCATCGCCAACCTAAACGATCCCTTCATCAATGAAATGGCGGAAGATGAGCGCCGACAGGCGGAGGAACGAAAAAGTAAACGGCAGCGGCGGGGAGGAGGCGGAGGCGTCCGGCGACAATCATCGTCCAGGGGTGGTTCTAAAAAGAAAAGAAAAGGAAAAAAGAAAACCAAAAAAATATCTCGTAAAATTAAAACAAAAAGAAACTATACAAATAAAAGAAAATTTAAATCTAAAAAATCTAGAAGAAAATCTAAATATAAAAAATCTAAAAGAAAATCTAAATTAAAAAAATAATTACTTTTTTTCTAATAAACGACGAAGTTGTGCTTTCCAGGCTTCACTAGGTTCTTTTATTCTAAAATATTTATATGCTAATGTTTTTTTCCAATATCTTAAATAATCTATATTATCATCAGACTTTATTAAAGATTCATCTAACATCTATAAATTATATTATATTTTATTATAACTTAGAATTATACATAATATTTACAAAATCAATATATTTCCATTCAAATCCGATTTTACATACATCTCCACTATCATTCCTTTGAAACATATTATCAGTTAAATATACTTTTCCTAATTTATAACTTACAATATTCTTTAGATCATTTATGACTAAATCTGTTCCAAAGAAATCATGTTGAATTACAAAATTATCAGATAATCCATGTCCATATGTAGCGAAAATATAATCTTCTACAATAATTGATTTGCGATTGCTTACAACAAATGTATACATTTCAGGACATCTAATTATCTCAACTTCACCGATATCATTAGGATAAATCCACTCTTTTGATCCAGGTTTAATTACCGGATGGTACGGTGTAATATTTAACTTATTACCTGTAATACCTTTTAAACTAATCATATGTTGAAATCCACCAAAACATTCTGTCATTACAACACACTCTATAATACCCGAATCAATATAATCTATACCATTTTTAGAAATAACTGTGACCACTTCATCACCTTTCTTAATATGTTCAACAGGTTTTAAACATCCATCTCCCATTTTCACCATACTACCTGGAGCACAACATCCACCGCTTGGCATATTATAACTCGCCATCGTAGCAAGGGGTTGAAGAGGCTGAACACCTCCACCACCACGCATACCAGATGATCCATAAACTGTTCTTTCTGTTCTTTTCGGTGGAGGCATATTATCAAAGATATCAGATACTTCATCTCTGAGTTTATCAAACAGTACTCCAGTAAAATTACTTACACCTTTATCTTTAAAATTATTACAGATTTCATTTTCATATGCTGTTTTTAGTGATCTAAGGTAATGGATACCCCATCTTGTAAAGAAATCTTTTTTATGACCTTCTGTAGTCATATTTAATGCTTCTTTCACTTGACCCTCCAAATCAAATAGAATATTTTTAATATATTCACTATCTTTAACTTCTTTATTAAATGAAATTTCTAAAATAAGATTATCTAATTCTGTTTTAAATCTTTCATCATTAAATTTCTTCATCTTAATACAATTATTAATACATTTGACTACTTTACATCTATAAATTTGTTCATAATAGTATTCATCAATCATTTCATATAATTCTGTTGAGAATTTCATACCGTTATGAATTAGTTCAACTTTTTTAACAGATTTGTCCACTTCCAGAATAATATTTTTAGATCGTCCATATTTAATAGAATCTACGATATCTTCTAATATTCCACCATCTTCACATAAAATATTTAGTTTAACATTAATAGCAGCAGTTGTAAAGAAATTACTAATACCATGAATGAATACATTACCTAATAATGAAGAATCAGGGATAAATGAATATCCGTCACCACCTGAAATTTTTGATATATTATCTAATAAATCTGATTTTAATGAATAACCAAATCCATAACAATTAATCATACATTTAAAATCGTGTGTTTTAAAATATTTATTCAGTTCATATTCATGACCTCTACTTGGTTCAACATTTGGTACTCCATCTGTGAGAAGTTTAATAACTTTCATCTTATTAGGTGGTGAATTTAATCTTAAAATATCAAGTGATGTTTTCAAACCATCCCAAATATTAGTTGTATTTAATGGAACTAATCTATCTAATTCTGATTCAATTGTAGATTTATTTTGTTCAGTACAAGGACAATCTGTAAATAAAGTATCGGCCTTATCTGTATAAGTTACAATAGAAATATTATCTTCTTCTGTTAATGTTTTAAGAATAGTTTTTGATGCTGCTACTGTTAGAGAAAGAACATTAATACCATAACTTGTTGATGAACCATCATTACCTTTGACTGGAGCATCTGTTCCCATAGAACCAGATACATCAATACACAAGACAATATCAACAGGTGGTCTTTTATCTACATTAGGAACATCTACTTCAATTAATAAATTATTATCTTTTTGTGATGCTTTAATAGTTGTATCTTTAAGAGTATCAGTAAATTCTTTCATTTCTGAATCAACAATACGTGACTCAATTTTAAGTTGTTCTTCAGAAATCTTTTCTCTAATAGAATCAATACTTTTCTTAAGAATAATATTAGATTTTAAATCATCAACTCCTAGAATTTTTCTAGTCATTGGCGATGTACCATTTTTCATAATCCATTTCTCAATAGCAGAACGTTCATAAGTGTGACCTCCATCAGGTTCTGATACTGGATCATTCATGAGTTCGCCTGTGATTGGACAGTAAAAGTCTTCTGGCACAAAGATTGTAGTCATGTTTCAATATTTATAATTAAATTGTTTTTAAATCAAATTTATAATATATGTAAAAAATAATATAATATTGAACCTGTTATTAGTGTTAAAAATCCTTTTAGATATGTAGGATTATTTTTATATAATCCTATTTCATTAAAAAAAGATAATATGGCAAACATTACACCAAAAGAACTTATATATAACCATATCATATTTTTATATTTTTCTTTTTCTTCATTATTCATTATATAATATATTATTTAATAATTTCTATTAATTTATTAATTCTGTTTAACATACTATCACATTTAAATATTTTTTCCCATATATTTAATATTCTTAATATATCGATTTTATACTTGACTATATAATCATCCCATCTAATTCTATTATCTTTTTTCATTTTAATATTCATATCTTCAAAATCTTGATTTAAACAATGATCATCAATACTATAAACATTATTTCCATCTGTTATAAAATTTCTACAACAATGATCATTAGTTCCAACTACTAACCTAAATAAATAATTTCTAAAAATCTCCATAAAATTCTCTTCATTTATATCATCAAAATTAATATTACAATTATCACCATTATAAATATAAACATTTTCTTCTAATTTACTTGTTTTTAATTCTTTTTTATCATAATCATAATCTAATAAACAATCCATTTTCATCCAATTTTCATCAAATATATTTATGAATTCTACATTAAGATGATTCAATCCTAAATTTATTTTAATTTTTTCAGACCTCATTAATTGTTTTCTCATATCAAATGTCATAGGACCTTTTAAAACATATTTTTTATTATCTTTATCTGAAGTAGCATAATAAGTATGCGGTTTTCCTTTACTTGTGATTAATTGTGTCTGAATAATATTATAATATCCAGGTATTTTAATTTTATGAATATCTTCATTATTTTTCCATTTCTGATATAAAATCTTAGTTTTACCATTACCTAAATTCTTTTCATCATCTAAATAAACTTTCATACATTCTTCGGCATATTTATCACCCTTTAAACCATAAATATTTTCATTAACAACTAATGAATAATTAAAGAAAAATTTATATCCTTTATTACCACCAGATACATGTTTATCATAAACCCAAAATGGTAATTTATCAAACTTACTTTTTTCAGGAATATCTATATCCAATGAATATTCTTGATTTAATTCAGGACGATTATTAAATAATATAAATGAAGCCCATACTAAATTATTTTTCCCAGAAAATGAATACAATTTACAATATTCTTTGCCTATATATTCACGAATACTTTTATAATCATCATTTTTTATAAATTCAGTCATTTTCATAGCTTCAATTAATTCATAATTATCTGTTTTTATATTATTCATACTATAATGAAGCGCTAATCTAGATAACCATGCCGAATCATGAGTTTTCTTCAATCTACAACATATTACTACATATTTAAATAAATCTTCATCAGGACATTCAACTATTTCATTAGATAATTTAATATGACCAATATCTTCATTCGTTACATAAACTAACCTTTTCCTAAGAGAATTAGGAGTTCCTTCATTAAATAGAATTTCTGAATAATATAAACATTCTTCTTCTAAACCTCTACGAATACATTTCTGAATAACTGAATATAATTCTGCAACACTTCCTTCACTGGTTTGTTTTCTTAAGAATGCCATACTAGTGAATATTTATGATAAGATTATATAAAAATCAAATTTAAATTAATTAAAATATATATATTATATATAAATGAAAGTAGATCAAGATTTAAAAGAGCGTTTAAAAATTGGTGCTCTTTGGATATTTCAATCATATAAAGTTATTATGGGATCTTTACTAATATTATTCGTTCCTCAAAAATGTGAAGAACTAGTTGAATATTCAGGTAGTACTGATGGTGAATATGATATAAAAATATGTTCTGTATCTGATAATCTTCATAAAACTGATGATATATTTCATAATATAACACTAGGATTTAATTTTTTATGTGTAGGATTGTTCTTAATCACATATGGAATTGAATTGCGCAGAGAAAATTGGTGCGTTAAAAATCTAGATATAAATCATGATTATCCCGACAATCATTTAGATGATATAATTGACTCTAAACCAGTATTAAAAAAAGAATTATATAAACATAATAACAGATATTTTAAAATAACTACTGTAACTAGTTCAGTTTATATGATAAATTTAATATTATCAAGTATTATAATATATACAAATTATGTTGGGATTCAAGCAGTTACAAGTTATATATCATATGTAGTATTAATATTATTAAAAATATATAATTCATTATTTATTTCTTATACTTCATTAAAAAAAGAAAAAGCATTATCCTCTTATATAACCGAGTTCTCAGCATTTAATGTTTTTGATGAAGACGTAAATATAGTTCAAATTGATACATCACAAGAAATTATTAGAGAAAATGATATTGATTTGAATATTAATAATCCGTAAATAATATCTATAATATATTATAAATGGTTTATAATATAAATTTTAGTGGTCGTGATGTAAATGGTCGTCCATTTAATGATAATGTAGATGTAACCGATGGAAATGAATCTATAAGAAATGCAGTAACATTATCACAATTATTATCAAATTTACCAATGAATAGAGCAAGATATTATTATGATGAAAACTTAAGAGTTAAAATAATGTCCAATAATAATGGATATAAATTAGATAATATTTGGAATAAATTGGTTGAAATGGGTGAAAATAAACCTACATCTGGTGATAAAAATATGAAAATATATATAGACTTAACTCCAGAATTAATTGACTTAGGTGAAAAGATTAAAAATAATAGAAAAAATAAACATACTAAAAAGAAAAAAAATAAAAAGAAACACACTAAAAAGAAACATACTAAAAAGAAAAAAAATAAAAATAAACATACTAAAAAAAATTAATATTTATATTTAATTTTTCTTTTTAGATTTTTTCTTAGTTTTTTTTTTCTTACGACCTCTGTGTGGAGTATTTTTTCGTTGCTGTTGTTTATCCATTCTTTTCTTTTGTAAACGATCTCGAGTTTCTTTATATGTGGCTCTATTGGGATCTGGACGATTTTTAGGTATTGCTCTTGGATTATTTCTATATTCATTTAATACTTCAGCAAATGCTTCATCTTCTAATATCTGTTGATTTTCTTG
>MDSZ01091417.1_pt1 | contig 12623 bp, 7 predicted proteins | sample 811201 | NCBI WGS metagenome assembly MDSZ01 (sample SAMN05326647, study PRJNA326480) | marine metagenome | isolation source: seawater | place: Indian Ocean: North | collected 2010
CTTCTTTTCCTCCTCCTTTTGGTGGTGGTGGTGGTCTTCTTCTTCTTCTTCTCCTCTTTCTTTCTTTCTTTCTTTCTTATGTCGCTTTACACGAAGAATACAAAGGTCTGAGGTCCTTTGTGTTTTTTTCTTTTTTTTTGTGTGTGTGGGATTCATTTAGGGTTTTGGTGTCATGGAGTAAAAAGGGGTGTGATGTGAAGCGTGGTATGTAGATCTGTGTCTCTTTTTTTACTCTCTCTCTCTCCCACTCATTCTCTCTCTCTCTCTCAGATATTGTGTGTTTTGTTTTTCGAGATATTTTTACTCACTACGTATACGTAATAAAAAAAGACGCGCGACAAAGAGAGAGAGAGAGAGAGAGAGAGACGACCACATCTTTTCGAACCGTAGTATACACGCACGTATACACGCACCACACCGTTTTATTTTTCCCGAGAGAAGAAGAAGAAGAAGAAGAAGAAGAAGACCAAAAGAGAGATTTTGAACAGTTGCGCGAATTCTGTGCGTTTTTTGGATTTTCCAATCGAGAGAGAGAGAGAGAGAGAGAGAGAGAGAGAGAGAGAGAGAGAGAGACTTTGGTGGTGTGTGCTTGACGGAGAGGTGACAAAAACGAGAGAAACGACGACGATGGATGATCGCGACGACGACGACGACGACGACGACGCGAAGAAGAAGAAGAGCGACGACGTGGAGGAAGGAGGGAAGGAAGTGCTCTCGCGATTCTTGGAAGATGCGGCGAAGGCGCAAGAAAAAGATTACCTGAACTCCATGCGCGTCGGGAACTCGAAGAGCATGAAAGAGCTGGCGAGATACGACGCCGGGCAAAACATGGAAATGCGACGAGAAATGAAGAAAGAGAAAAGAGGAGACGACCCGAACGAGGAGGAGGAAAGACGACGGGTGGTGGTGGCAGAAACGGAACAACTGCGAAGCGCGAGCCGGATGATGACCGCGAACGACGAAGACGATTTGAATTTAGACGGGAAGCATCAATCGAGTTTCGCGGATTTGAATTACAACAGTTCCGGATCGGATTTTACGAGAGGCGCAGCGGCGCCGGAGATTTATAGGAGTTTATTCACGAGGAGGCGAGAGATGGAGGAGGAAGAAGAAGAAGAAGAAGAAGGCTGGGAGGAGCCACGCGGAAGCGACGCGTACTTTTCGAAACATTTCAATAATCATCCGTGTTCTCCAGGAAGCGGCGGCCGTCGCAATACTACTGATCGTAATTTTAATAGCATTGGGTTAGGTTTCGGGGGAAGCGCGAGAGATTTAGAGCGACAGAGACAATCGCAAACGATGATTCTACAGCAACACCAACGATGGTCGGAGAACTACGACGATTTGAAAAACGAAAAGGAAGATACGAAATTTTTCTTGAGACAAAGTTACACGGAGTCTGATTTCGAAGACGACGACGACGATGGATTTTACGACGACGACGACGAAGACGAAGACGAATTGGATGATAGTCGTTCATACGGTGATCCCGAAATCAGACCGATGCACACGATGACGACGACAACAACAACAACAACAACAACAAAAGGATCCGCAATACACGTCGGATCGCCTCCAGTCACGAGACTTTTGCACGAGCAGCATCAACACCCTTCGTGGGTCTCTGAATCAGGACCAGACGGCGTGCGATCTACTCCGGGAACGCCTCGCGCCTCGTCGAATAAGCAAAAAGGTCCAATTTCGAATAACGAGTCGATGACGATGGGAACGAGGTCATCGAATGAATTTTATGACGGCAATCACTCAACAAGTCCAAATGCACCAATATCAACGCCGCAGCGAAAGCTTTCCACCGACGAGGATACTAATGGTGTCAATATGAAAGGGTTGTCATCGCCGAATGATAAGAAGATTAGCGTCGTCGCGCCGCCGAAAAAGAGCGAAAAAACGAAAGCAAAATTTGCCGCGTTGACGATCGATCCCTCTCGGAAACCGGCGACGGCGACTCTCACGACGAAACGCTCCTATTTATCTTCGAACTCGTCGAGCGTGCGCAAGAGTATTCTCGAGCACTACGACTACACTTTAGCACGTCGTCGGTATAAAATGGATGCGGTTTCGGTGTACGAGGCGTGCGCACTTTCTCTGCGAGATCGCCTCGTGGAAAGATGGTCGGACACTCAGCAATTTTATGCCTCGAGTGAAGAGTGTAAAGACCTGAAAATGGTGTATTACATGAGTATGGAATTTTTAGTCGGTCGATCGTTGGGTAACGCAGCATCTAATTTGGGTTTGCGAATGCCATACGCAGAAGCTTTGAGAACGCTCGGCCACGAGTTTGAAGATATCGCGCAGCGTGAAAAAGAACCGGCGTTAGGTAACGGTGGTTTGGGCAGATTAGCGAGCTGTTTTCTCGATTCGTTAGCGACGCAGAATTACCCTGGCTGGGGCTACGGAATTAGGTACAAGTATGGCATGTTCGAGCAAGCGTTAATTGACGAGAAACAAGTCGAACTGCCGGATTATTGGCTCACGAGTGGAAATCCGTGGGAAGTCGAGCGGTTGGACGTGACATACAAAGTTCGATTTTACGGTCGAAGCGTGCAGTATACGAGCAGACGAAAAGTGCCATTAAATAATAACAATAACAATAATAATTACATCAGCGACAAAGAAGGAAAAACATTCTCGACTTCGACGATGCCGCTGGCCGGTTCGGGTCCGGAGCGAATCAGCCCGAGTCAACGCATGAAAACCATTCGCGAAAATCCTGAAAAGGAAAATTTCGGAAACGTACCTCCCACCTCACCATCACATCTGGAAGAGAACGATGAAACGGAAACGCGATTCTCCTGGGAAGGTGGTGAGATTGTGGTCGCCGTCGCATACGATACGCCAATACCTGGATACGGAACGTACAACGCAAACAACATGCGTCTCTGGAGTTCAAAACCATCGCATGAATTCGATTTGAAGTCATTCAATGCAGGCGATTACATAGCTGCAATCGAACAGAAAGAACGCGGCGAGACTATTTCTAGTGTTTTATATCCGAACGACGACACGCACGTTGGTAAAGAGCTTCGCTTGAAGCAGCAATTTTTCTTTTGTTCGGCAACGTTGCAGGATATTTTGCACCAATTTAAAAAATCTGCCGCGCGGTATAACAACAGCGTTATCAAAGCGTACGCCGCCGCAAATCCCGCCGCCGCGATGAAGAATCCATTGTTGACGAGCCATATTCCAGGGATACGAACTTTGAAAGATTTGCCGAAACGCGTCGCCATTCAACTCAACGATACACACCCGGCGATTGGCGTTCCAGAGTTTATGCGTTTACTTTTGGACGAAGAGTTACTGTGCTGGGAAGACGCGTGGAACATCACGAAAAACGTCTTCAGCTATACGAATCACACGATCATGACAGAAGCCATGGAACAATGGCCAGTGCCGATGTTGAGCGAACTTTTGCCTCGCCACGCAGAGATCATTTTCGAAATCAACCATCGGTTTTTGGAAATTGTTCGGAAAAAATGGCCGGGCGACGAACAAAAAGTTCGCAGGATGTCCATCGTGGAAGAGTCCGAACCTAAAATGTTTCGAATGGCAAATTTAGCTGTTATTGGCTCTCACACCGTCAACGGCGTCGCCGAGATGCACACAAACTTGGTCAAGACGAATTTGTTCGCCGATTTTTGCGAGCTAGGGGATACCAAGTTTCGCAACGTCACGAACGGTGTCACGCCTCGACGATGGATTTTGCAAGCAAACCCGAAGCTCGCAAAAATGTATACAGAACTCGCCGGACCTGGTTGGGTAAACGATATGAAGCGGCTCGAAGCGCTGCAATCCTTTTGCGATGACGATGAATTCTGCGAAAGATTCCGAGCGATTAAGAAACAAAACAAAAGACGCGTGGCTGCATTCTTGGAACAAACCTGTAGATTACACTACAAAATCGCACCGAACGCGTTGTTTGACATGCAAATTAAACGCATCCACGAATATAAACGTCAACTTTTGAACGTTTTGGGTATCATTCACCGATTTGACGCTGTCTTACGCGCGACGCCGAAAGAGCGAGCGAAAATCGTGCCTCGAGTTTTCATTATCGCTGGTAAAGCGGCACCAGGATACGAAACCGCGCGGTTGATCATTCAACTCGCGTGTGCCGTCGCGAAAGTAGTGAACAAAACGCCTGAATGTGCGGGAGTTTTAACTGTATGTTTTGTCCCTAACTTTAACGTTTCTATCGCAGAGTTGTTGATTCCAGCGAGCGATATTAGCCAACACATTTCCTTAGCCGGTACGGAAGCTTCCGGTACAGGAAACATGAAATTTGCCATGAACGGCGGTTTAATCGTAGGCACGCGCGACGGCGCGAACGTCGAAATTGCAAGAGCTATTGGTAGTGATAACATCTTCCAATTTGGCGCGACCGTGGATGAAGTCAAGACTTTAAAGAAAACCGCAAACACGCGAAATCCCGCGCCCGATGAAAGATTGGCGAACGTGTGCGCCATCATCCACTCGGGTATTTTCGGCGACGCCAGAAAACTCGGCTTTAACCGTTTATGCTCGAGCACATTGACGCCTGCGACGGACTCGTACCTCTGTGGTCACGATTTTGCCTCCTATTTAGACGCGCAAGCGCGAGCGGACGAGTTATATCTCAACGAACGTTTATGGACGAGGAAGAGCGTTTTGAGCGCTCTGCGCATGGCAAAGTTTTCCACAGATCGCACAATCAAGGAATATGCCGAGAAGATCTGGAACGTCGAGGCCAAAGCGTTTTTACCGCGGCACGTGAAAGAAAGACTGAAAGTTGGCGCGATTAGATACAACAACACCGTTGATAACACGAACAAATCACCCAACAACAACAACAAGAATAATAATAATAATAATAATAATAATAATAATAATAACAACAACAACAACAACAACAACAACAATAACAACAGCAACAACAACAACAATAACAACAGCAGCGGCAGCAGCAGCAGCAGCGAGTAAAAAGAAGTACCAGTGTAAAAAGAATAGATTTTCTAGGTACGTGTAAATATTAAACGCTTTCTTTCTCTACTCATCGCCGAGCAAATCGAACGGGTTCGAAGCTTTCTTCACCCCCGCATTACTACCGCTAGATACTTTTTTTCTATTGTTCCCTGCCGCCTTGGAGATCCATCCACTACCACCACCACCACCTCTGGGCGGGTTTGTCGTCGCTTTGTTCTTCTCTTTCACAGCCGGCTCATTCTTCTCTCCGAATAACAACGTCGCGCACTCATCCTCGAACCACCCTTTGTCTTCGGTTTCAATTTGTTCAATTCTATCGATTAATCCTGGTAATTTCGCCAATCTTCCAACCTCTGCCGCCGTTCTCAGTCCGCTTTTATTTTCCAACGCTTTCAATTTTCTCACCTGAGCCTTCAATTCCGCCAACTCCTCCGCGTGCTCAATCGTATACACAATCGGCCGTTTCGATTTCAATGCATCAATTTTCTCTTTCACCGTCCCTTCCAATTTCACAATCTGTTCTTTGCGTTTTTCTTTCCTCTCTTCCTCGGCTTTCGCTTTCGCCACGTCCAACTCGTTCAACTTCCCGGTCAACTCCTCCACCATGACCGATTGCTCGCCGGCGGTCAACCGTCCTTCCCTTATCATCTCTTCCAACTGCCTCTCCACCAAATTGATTTTATTCTCAATCTCGGACACTATATCGTACATTTCCTGCTCCTCCTCCGTCAAGCTCTCCATCTTGCTCAACTTTTCATCGCACTGATCGATGATCCCTTTATACGCTTTCAACCGTTTCAACAACGCTCTCTTTTGCGAAAACGACGGCACGTTATACTCCACCAACTCCTCGAACTCCTCTACGCTCGCTTTCGCGCAAAGCATTTCCGGCGTCGTTTTTCTCCCGGTTTCGTCGTCGATCACGTCGTTCTTTTCTACCTTCTCTTCCTCTTCTATAATCGCCACCGCAGGGAACACGTGCAAGTACTTCAAGTCTTTATCCGTATCGTGTTGGTACTTGTACGTCTTTTGACATTCTTTACACGCGCTCGCCCCTCGATCTTCCACGAACTCGAGTTTCCTCAAGTTATCCGTCATGACTTTGAGATTCTCCTCGTTGTATTTCGATCGCAGTTTCTTCCCGGCTCCGACGATAAACTTTATCGCGACAAAGTCTTTCGCCGGGATCGGCGTCGCGCAGATTTTTGCCATCAAATCCGGCAACCATTCCAATCGAAATCCGGCTAAATCGTGCGTTTGCGCGCAGGTATCGGAGAGGCAGTCGGAGAGGATTTCGGCGGACAGCGCTTCCGCCATGACGACGACGACGACGACGACGACGACGACGAGTGTCTCTGTGTGTGTGTGTGTGTGTCTTTTATGCGTGCCAAAGCCGGTTTGGTTCTTTTTGACCCCTTTTTTTGTGGCGGTCGCTTTTGAGCACGACAGAAAGAACAATATCGATTGATACCCTAAACATGTTTGAGTCCTTAAATTTCTTTGTTCCAAAGTTTTCAAAATTTTTGTTGGTCTCCGGAGTCACACTTTTGAAAGAGCAAAGAGACATCCAATAACTCGCTTTAGTATTGAACCAACACCAACACCAACACACCGACTCAACGCGAACGAGAGAGAGAGAGAGAAGAAGAAGAAGAAGAACAGAGCGTTGTTGTTGTTGTTGTTGTTCGGGGTTTTTTCTTTTTCTTTCGTCTCTCTCTCTCTCTCTCTCGACAGAGTAAGTAAGCTCGGAGAGATCCAGAAGAAGAAGAAGAAGAGAGATTTTTGAACTTCTTTCTTTTTTGTTGTTGGGGAAATTTTCAAAAGAAGACGAAGAAGAAGAAGAAGAAGAAGAAGACCGAAGAAGATATGGGTGGTTTTCTCACGGACAACGAAAAGCGAGCGCGCGAACGGAAGGAGAAAGAGTCGTACGGTGGCGTGTCTCTGTACGACGACCCTCCGAGCGACAACATCGCGCTGGAAGACTTCGAAAAGTACGCCTTGGATCGCATTCGATTGTTAACGGCGATTGAAAATGCGCTCAGTTCGGGGAAGAAACCGGACGAATTGCAGGAAATAATCGCAGTCAAACAGAAGGAATTAGAGATGTCGCCGAATTCGAAGAAGGATAAGGTGTCGCATTACGCGCTGCGACTGGCGTATTGCAGGACGGAGAGTTTGCGGAGACAGTTTTTGACGAGCGAAGTGCAACTGTTCAAAGCGAGATTCAAAGCGATGAAGAACGAGACGAAAGCGAAGTTTATCCGAAAAGAGTTGCATTACACGTCGATGGAAGAGGAGGAGTTTAAGAAGTTGAAAAACGATTTGGGAGACGTCTTGGCGCAATCGAAAGCGGTGGGAAGTAAAGAGAAGGAGTGGATGGAAACTCAAAACAAACACTCGAACTATTTCAAAGTCAAATTTGAAAGCGTCTACCAGTTGGTCAAAATGAGAGACGTCTTGGTAAAGAAAGGATTCGCTTACGTGCACAAAGACGTGGTAGATGCGATCGTGATGACTGAGTTTAGGGCGAAATTGAGTAAGAATCTGGGGTTAGCCGCCAAGAGGTGGAACGCGTTCGTGGTGAGCAGCGAAAGGGCGAGGTTGGTGCCATTGATTAATTCATTGAGGACGAAAGAGTTGGGAAGGTTGGATTACGGCGGCGATAACGGCAACGGTCCGTCTGGCACGGGGATTGTTTTGAACAAAGATTTGCAGCGGTTGGCGGAAGAATCGTTTCCGTTATGCGCGAAGAATCTGTTTAAAGCGGTGAAACGCGAACACCACTTGAGGCACGAAGGCAGGCGACAGTTGCAGTTGTATTTGAAACGCATCGGTTTACCATTGGAGGAAGCTTTGGTGTTTTTCAAAACCGAGTTCACCAAGAAACCTGGGTGCAACAACGAAAAGTTCGAGAAGGATTACGCGTACGGCGTGAGACACTCGTACGGTAAGGAAGGGAAGAGAGTCGATTACACGCCGCACTCGTGCATGAAGTGCATAGCAGCCAACCCGGGAAAAGGCGAGTACCACGGGTGTCCGTTTAAGACGTTCTCCGAGGAAGCGTTAGGAACAGCTTTGACCAAAATGAAAATTGAACCGAGTAAAGTGACAAATATCTTGACAAAAGCGAAGAACAAACACTACCAACTCGCGTGCTCGGACGTGTTTGAAGCCGTGCACGGCGGTGAATTCATCGAGGGAGGGTTGCATCACCCGAATCAGTATTACGAACAGTCCAGGAAGGTATTGAATCCAAAGACGAATGACGATAGCGATGGTAAGGAGAAAGAAGCGGTACCGACGCCGATGCAACAGCAAGAACAAACTGCTGCAACGCCAAAGGTTGTCGCCGCGTGACAAATCGGAAGCGGTAGGCAAAGCACATATTATTGTATAAGATTTTTTTGCTGAGTTCATAATAAATATAATTACATTCTAATTTGAATACTACGTACGTACTAATTTCACCTACCACCTTCTTCTCGCCGCTTACGTACACATATTCGCTTTGCTATTTAACAAATCGACCTTCCAGAAAAGCTCTCCCGATTTCAATATTTTTTTTCCTATTCGTTTGCGTGAACACGACTCTCTTTACGGTGCTTCCTTCTTTCTCTTCTCGTTTTTTAAACCCAACTCTCGTAAACATCTCCATCATCTGCCTCTCGCTGAAAAAGCGCGCTAAAGTGCCATCTTTCCTTCTATACGCCTCCCGTTCCTCTTCCATCACCACTTTCTTTCCCGGATAAAACTCCGACAAATCATTCTTCGCGTCGTCGTCCGCATAATCTCTCACTAAAGCTACCCCGCCTTTCCTCAAAACCCTTCTCACCTCGGTCAAACAATTTCTGATCTCCTCGTCAGTCAACGCGGAGAGAAAAAAGCACATCAAAACGACATCGAACGATTCGTCTTTAATCGACACCTGACTCCCTCCTCTTCCTCCTTCTTCTTCTTCTTCTCTATAATCACCACCACCGAAGCACCCTTTCTCTCCGGCGTTCACCACGAACGCGTTCACAATCTTCGTCTCGTCGTACTCCTCGTGTAACTTCAATTGCTCGATCGCGGTTTCGCTCACGTCGGCGGCGTGGAATCGCAAACCGTTCGGATTCGCTCGCAACAAAGGAAACAGCGCGTTCCCAACCCCGACGCCAATCTCGAGCACTTCTTTCCGGAGAAGCGCGTCATCATCACCATCGCGCGATGATGATGTCTCGTCGTCACTCGTGAGTATTAAATCTTTCTCGAAACTTTTCTTTAAATAATGTCGGTCTCGAAAGAACTTCGTCCCGTGCGTCTTATAAAACAGCTCCCACGCATTGTTCGGACGCTCTTCGTCGTCGTCGTCATCGCTCTCGAGTATTTCGTTTCCTTCGCTTTTGCTCCCAAAAGCACCGCACCTCCGCGCGTGCGCCGCCGTTTTGGAGTTCTCGCGTCGTCCTCTCGAAAGGAAGACGAACGACGCGACATAGTGGCTAAAGCGCCGTCGCCGTTGCCAATCGCGTTCCAATCGCATCGATGTCGTCGTCTGCGTGTGCGTCGTCGTCGTCGTCGCGAGACGACGAAAAGGGTGCGCCATCATCGCGCGAGGCGAAAAAAATAACAACATCTTCGTCTCTTCTCTTCTCTCTTCTATCTCTCCATCGTCGTCATCGTCTCCTCCTCCTCCTCCAAGAAGAAGAAGAAGACGACGATATCAAAAGTGTGGGGAAAAATCCGCACTCATTTTTTCTCTCTCGATTGGAAAATATTCCCCCTCCAAAATACAAATGTCCATCATCCGTCGACATCACTGTCCTCACACGACCAAAGACCGGTGTCGCCGCGTCCTCCTCGGACGCGAGGGCGGCAGCAGCAGCAGCGGCGGCGGCCACTTTGGAGGGATGGTGGTGTCTTCCCAGGCGGCGGCACCGTCGTTTTGCGATCGCGTGCACTTTCGACCCGTCCTGAGGGTTGGATTTACCAAGACGAGTTTAGGTATGTGTGTTATACTTTTGGTGTTGTATCTCTTGCGTGTACGCGTGCGATTCCGCGCGTCGCTCACACAAAACTTTGTGTCTTTTCTTTTCCTTTTGCGATCGCGTGCACTGTCGACCCGTCCTGATGGGTTGGATGTACCATATATACTTTTGTATCTCTTGTGTGTACACATGCGATTCCGCATGTCGCTCACACAAAACTTTGTGTCTTTTCTTTTCCTAAAAACGCATGACATCATCAAACGACGCAGGATCGTGTAATTTCTTGGATCGATGCTCGGACGCGAAGTGTCCTTACGTGCACTACGTGCTCGACGACCCGAGAGCGAACGAGGAGAGCGCTTTGTGCCTTCGAAGGGACCGACTCGACATCATGCCAAAATTGAACCCGGACGAGATGCGACGAGTGCTGTCGACGACTGGACCGTTGCTCCCGATATCGGCGATACAGGCGGACTTGCGGGGATTCGCGCTGGAGAAAGTGTGCGGCGGCGGCGGCGGTGACAACGACGAGGGAAGAAGAAGAGGAGGAGGCGAATTTCGCGCGGTACTGATCGATCCGCCGTGGTCGATTTCCATGGCGTTGCCGTTTCCTTCGCTGAGAGACGGCGAGATTGAAAATTTGAAGATTCCAGCGGTGTTGGATCGAACGCGCGCGTGTTACGTGTTCTTGTGGGCGACGCAGAGGAAAACGCCGCTGGCGAGGGAGATTTTGCAAAAGTGGGGGTCGAGAGCTGGGATGCGCGTGGTGACGCACGATCTCGTTTGGGTGAAGTTGAATCAGTTGAACAGACTGGTGAGCGCCGGACGCACGGGGTATTACTTTAATCACGCCAAGGAGACGTGCGTGGTTGGAGTGTATTATCCTATCGTCGATCGTCAAGGACGCGGGATAGACGAAGAAGAAGAAGAAAACGAAAAAAAGGAGAACGAAGAAGGAAGCGAAAATAACAACGACAACGACACACTCAACAGCTTTCCGTTCAAAGACTCGGACGTGATATGCGCAAAAGTTCGAGAAGTTTCGAGGAAGCCGGATGAAATTTACGGCATAATCGAACGGTTGGTGGGATCAAATTCCAAGAAACTGGAACTGTTCGCTCGAAATTGGAACGTTTCGAGCGCGAGAAGATATCAGAACTGGGTTTGTATCGGGAACCAGATCCAAAAGACGGTAATAATGGATGACGAAATCTCGAAAAAGTTTGATCGAGAATATCCAGAGTTTGCGCCGGCGGCGACGAAAAGTAAGGAGTAGAAACTTTTGGATGCGTCTGATGAGCGCAATCATCATTTGAGCAGCAGCAGCAGAAGTAACACCGGATTGATGATTTGTGTCGTCTCGATCCAAGTTCAAAAGCGAAAATTAAAGTTTTTTTCGTTCGAGTATTCGGCTAAAAAAAGCATAGTATCGCAGAGAAATATACACGCGCGCAATCATAAATCTAAAAGAAAATCACGCCTCCGGCACGTACATCTCGCCCGCTTCCTCGGCCTCCATAGCCGCTTTCTCTATCTTTTCAAGCGCCATTCTTGTCCTCGATTGTTTCTTCATTCCATTCCCGCCGTCTGTTTTCAAAATTCCGGCGTTCCTGGCCGAATCGATTTCGCTCTCTAACATCGACACTCTCTGATACAAGAGCACCATCGTCAACAAGCACGAAATCAACGACACGGTAACGACAATCGCCCTCGGATCGCCAAACCATGACGACTTTTTCCCGCTATTCTTACTACCGCTACTAAACTTCTTCCTTTTCTTTTCCCCTGCCGCCGCTAAAAGCGTCTCCTCGTCCTCGTACGAATCGTCCAACCCGGCGGGATTCAACTTCTTCGAGTACGCGTACGGCAACACTTTCTGCAACTGCCTCGTCGCCATGCTCGTTCTTCGCTTATACTTCTCCGCGTCGTCGTCGCCGTCTTTCGTGGTATTCACAACAGACGACGACGTCGACGACGTCGATGCTTTGTTGTTGCTTTCGTCTCTTTTCGTCGTCGTCGTCGTCCCCGTTGATCCGTACCCCCCGTTCGCGGTCGCCTCTTCCTCCCGAATCTCCTCGACTTCCAAATCTTCAATGTCGAGCAAATCCTCCACCGAAGTCACCACCATCCCAGACCCTTTGTGTCGAATAGCTTTGATGCCAAACTTGAGTTGCAATCGATTGGCGACTTGTTTCTCGAACTCCGAAAAGGACGTCGTCGTCGGGTCCACGCCCAAGGCGCGTTTGCGTCGCGTTCGCGGGTTTAAAGATGACGATGATTTTTCATCCTCTGATGGATTCCCCGGTTTCAAGGCGACGAACACCACGCGTTTATTATTTGACTGGTCGTCCTTTTGGTGGTCGGCACCAAAAACGTCTCCTCCTCCTCCTCCGGGTGGTTGGCTCATCGCGACTCTCTCTCTCTCTCTCTTTTTATCGAGTCGTCGTCGTCTGGTTCCTTTTATATGTGTGTATTATGCGATGTTTTTAGATTCCAAAATTTTGGAGAAGAAGAAGAAGAAGGTCCTTTTAATTAAAAAGTCGTGTCTCTAGTTTAAGGTCTCTAAACCCGAGGAGAAAAAAATTTGAATTTTTTTTTTGTCTCCTCTTTCTCCTCCCTTTGATTTTTCTTCGATTTTTTTCTTCGTTGTGTGCGTGTCTTTTTGTAGTACTACTACTA
>MDSZ01168270.1_pt1 | contig 12623 bp, 6 predicted proteins | sample 811201 | NCBI WGS metagenome assembly MDSZ01 (sample SAMN05326647, study PRJNA326480) | marine metagenome | isolation source: seawater | place: Indian Ocean: North | collected 2010
CCTCTCTCCGTATTCTCATCCGAAGGGCTTCCCGCCGCCAGGAGGTCAAGGAAGCCATCGTTGTCGGCGTCGAAGAAAACGGCATCTAGGCCGGCAAAACCTTTTATACTCTCAAAAGCGTTGTGCGAGCGGTCGTCCTGTTCAAATGTGCCGTCTCCCTGGTTGCGTAATAGCAGGTGCCGCTCTCCGGCCAGGTCAGTGACAAACAAGTCAAGGTATCCGTCGTTGTCATAGTCCCCCGCCGCTACGGCGCCTGAGCCGCCGTCTGTTGTCAGTCCCGCATGGGTGGTAATGTCGCGGAAATAGCTCTGGCGCAAGTTATCGAAGTAGCGGTTACTGCCGTCCTCATTCACAACAAGGAGGTCGATATCCCCATCATCATCAAAATCCCCAAAAGCGGCATCCCTGCTGATGAGTGCCTCGCCGTCGATGCCCGCCTCATCCGCGATTTCGGCGAATGTCCCATCTAAATTGTTTCGGTACAGCCGGTTCTGTGAAGTAGTGCCGAGAAAGAGATCGAGATCTCCCTCAAGATCGAGATCGGCGAACAGAGCCGTCCGCCCTTCAGAAGTAGTCTCAATTCCAGCAGAGGCAGTTACATCCTGAAAAGTGCTTTCTCCGGAATTGTGGTAGAGCTTGTTAGCCTTGCTGTTGACTACAAACATATCGAGGTAGCCGTCGTTATCGTAATCAGCGAAGAGCGCGGACAGATTTCTGCCCGGATGGGAGATACCCGCCTCAGCAGCAATGTCTGAAAAGGCACCGTTATCATTGGTGAACAGGTAGTGCCGGCTGACTTTCTCTCCGGACAACCAGCGGGAGACAAAGAGATCCTGATCCCCATCGCCGTCGTGGTCGCCCTCGGCCAGGATAGTGAGCGGATTGTCACCGCTGGGAGCCGCGTCAACGTCGACTGAAACAATGTTTAATCCACTTGCGTCTGTCACATCATTGAAGGTAAGAGTTTCCGGAATCCCGGTTTGTCTGTGTCTCGGCAACGATGCAAGCTGGCTGAAACGATAAATAGGTGCGCCGGCAATGGGGCCGCCTGTTCCCCGCAGTTCGGTGAGAGACGCCTGGTAGAAGGACGTGGGCTTCATCAGATTGTGAAACATGAGGGCGGGAGTGAAGGCCTGTTTTGCATCGCCATTACGCATCAGTTCAAGAGCTTTGCGAAATATCTCTACAGACCCTTGCGGCAGCTCCGGAAGTGTCTGGCGAATCGTCTCCATCTGCTGTATCGCATCGCCCGGCCTATCGCCCCGCAGCAGCAATTCGATCAGTCTCAGGCGCGCCGCCACGTTGGCAGGAATAGCGTTTACCACTTGCGCCAGACAGGCTGTTGCTCTCTCTTGAGCTTTTGGGTCCGGCATCTTGGTGTAGTACAGAGCCAACTGATACAGTGTTCGTACATGATCGGGATGTTTCTTGAGAACAGTTTCAAGGGTACTGACGGCTCGAGATTCTCTTTGGGTCAGCTCGTACACCTTAGTCAGCAGAAGACTGATATCAGGGTCCTCCGGCTTCAGACGCAGTGCAGACAGCAACCACTTTTCTGACTGCTCAAGTTCTCCAGCCATGCGCAGATAGGCAAGGCCGAGGTTGGCGTAACCAAGAGGTTCCTCTGGTGCGATCTCCACAAGCTTTTGAAATTCATCCGCCGCATCCCGGTGTTGACCTTCCTCGAGATAGGCCAGCCCAAGATTGCGGTGTGAAATCATCTGTCGAGCAGTTTCCGAATTAACGCCACCATTTTTTGCGCAGCCTCCTAAAAAGAGAAAAGTTCCTAGAGACAGTGCGAGCAATTTTTGTCTGCCGTGCCCGCGACTGTTACTCATAATGCAGCCCGAAGCCGAATGGAAAAAGTGGCTTCTTAGAGTCATAAGGAACGTCCTCTAGTTGATTCTCTACGGCACTCAAGGAAGAGGGCAGCTCAAACGGTAGTTTGCCTTGCGGTGCTGATCTGCCGAATATTATATCCATGAACACATCGTCTTCCATTTCAAAGTCAATAGCCAGCGCACTGCTTGCTTCTAAGATCTCTGGGATGAGGGCCGGCCTCTCCAGCGTGATACCGATGATTGTAGGTTTTATCCGCGCCAACTCGAGGATTGGCTGAATTTCCTCTTCAGTAAAGTAGAGCCTGCCCTGGTGAAAAAACTGTTCCAGAAAATATTCATTTCTCTCTTCGTACGGTGTCTTGAGCCTCACAAGAATGTAATCGGCGCTTTCGGCAGTCTGTACTATTTCTGCGTACCCAGCCGCCACTTCTTGGTTGATGTGTTGAACGTACAATTTAATACCATCTTTGAGAGGCAAGACATTATTATCATTCTTCAGCAGCACGGCGGACCTGCTCTGTGCCTCTTTTCCTCTGCGTACAGATTCGGCTTGTGGCACAATCTGTGAAGCCGTCGCCTCATCAACATATGGGTTGTCAAAAAGTCCAAGCTGGAATTTGTCCTCAAGTAATCTTCTAACGGACATATCTATTCTGTCTTCAGTGATCTGGCCGCTCTCCACCAGCTCTACAATCCAGTCTGGTGACGCTTCACCGCCAAACTGATCGCAACCTGCATCCAGCACCTTTTTCACTCGCTCAAGTTCTGTCAGTTGCTCTACTCCCCAACTTCTCCCGTGACCGAAAGAACCGTCGGAAATAATGTTCCAATCGGTACAGACAACACCGTCGAATTGATACCGTTGCCGCAGCAAGCCTGTAATGATATCTCGATTGAAGGCGAAGCCGACATCTTCCGATGTCTGTCCCACAGGGATACCGTAGTATGGCATAATCTGTGCCGTTCCTGCGGCAAAGGCGCCTTCAAAAGGGATGAGGTGATAGTCAAAGTTCCCGCCTGGATAAACTTGTTCTTTACCATAGAGGAAGTGTGCATCTTCGCCATCTTTCTGCGGGCCGCCGCCGGCAAAGTGTTTTGTCATGCATGCAACACTGTGACGGCCCAGCGAATCGCCCTGAAAGCCGAGAATATACGCTTTTGTCATGGCGGCTGACAGAGCAGCATCTTCGCCAAACGTACCGTTGATCCTGCCCCAGCGCGGTTCTGTGGCAAGATCGGCCATGGGGTGCAGCGCTAGTCGAATGCCGACAGAAAGATACTCCTGTCTAGCGATATCGGCGAATTCCCTGACAAGAGCTGTATCTCTTGTAGCCGCCAGTCCCAGCGGTGTGGGCCAGCGAGAAAACGATACTGTAGCTACGTTGGCGCCGGGATTGTCCGTGGCGGCGTGCCGGGGATCGGATGCCAGGGTTACCGGAATGCCGAGGCGTGCTCTCTCAGCTAGCTTCTGAATGTTGTTGTTCCAGCGCGCCATCACGTCCACGGGAAGATCCTGCATGGTGTTGAAATGAGTCATCTTCAATTGTGTCACCATCTCTGAGTTTATCTTAAACATGAAAGAGAGTGGATTTGACAGTACTGGCCGCTCCATCAGGGAACCGTCACCGTTCATGAAAATCATGGTAATGAACATCAACCCGGCTTTCTCTTCCAGCGTCATCTGAGATAGCAGGTCTTCAACACGCTTGTCTATGGGCTGACGGCTGTCCTCGTAATGATCCAGCTTGCCGTTCTTGTTAAGGTCCCTGAAAGTAAGCCCTCTTTCGGTAAGTGCGGGCGCTTCAGGGCCCAGCTCGGCCATGTTTCCGGCTGAATTGATGGCGTAGAATGAATAAAAAAGTACAACGCCGAGAAGTATTATGACGGCTACCCCCAGAAGAATATAGAGTGCGACTCTAACAATCCTGTTCATGAGATTCTTTCCTTTCACCTTGGGTCATCGTCTTTCATTCCAAAATCAACTTGATGATAAAATATCATTCCTGCCAACGGTAGGTCCCCATGCATTTTGCCGCTAAACTAGCGCTGAACATTTTTTCATTATATTTTACTGTGAAAGTGCGGGACTTTTTTGTCTGGTTTACACCAACAAGCACAATTGAATTATCCAGATTTTTAAACGCAACAAAAGTCACATTAGCATCCGAGCCCTTATCACAATTAATTCGAATAGCACCTGGCCGTATGAATTTTGAAAATTGTGAGATCAAATAGTATTCAGGTGTAACATACCATTCTGGAGAGAAACTGTTTTTTTCTATCAGGAGAGTTGGCGAAAGCTCCCCGAGGCGATTGTAGGGCCCTTGGTTATGTTCATCCAGCTTTTTGGTGGTCATGGTGACCCAGTACATATAGGATCGCGACCAGTTTTGAAAATATTGTTGAATATTTCGCATGCCCGCCACACCCCATTCTGAATGTTCGGTGAGCTGAATATCAGTGTGGGGATGTTTCTGATGTAATTTGCTCATATTCGATGCCGGAAAAGGCGTATAATTATGAAATGCTGTGGCATCCACATAATGTTTTTTACCCATTTTTTCCAAGGCTGTTAAAATATAATCTGCATTCACCCAATCTTCAAAATTATGGTCATTAATCCAGATTTTTGTCTGTAATTCATCTTTATCTGACAAGTTGGAATGGAAATTTTCATAAGCCGCAACAACAGCAGCCATTTCCTGTTCGGGCGTGAGCATCATACCAGGATAGTCTTTGGGTAAATAATTAGGCTCATTTTGAATTGTAATGGCATAAATAGGGATACCTTCTGCTGCGTAGGCTTCAATGAACTTCCGGAAATAACCAGCCAAATGTTTTTCATAGCCGGATTTTAAGGTACCACCGATAAGAGTACCGGATGTCTTCATCCAGCCGGGCGGGCTCCAGCAGGCAGCAGTAAATTTGATCTCCTGGGGAGGATCTAAATTGGCAGCTACATCCGCAGTCAGTTTCAGCATGTCTACAATACCAAGATCAATATCCGGCTGTATGGAGAATTCAGCCTCCGAGTTATCCTGGTAGCTGTAAAATCCTTTAGGATGTGTAGAAACAGTGCGCCCGTCTGAGAAATCAGAGGTCCCGATTGTGATCCTGAACAAATTAAATCCCATGCCATGGTCTGGATCGATCAGTAGTTTCAAAATTTCCCGTATTTCTTCTTCACTTCTGTTTTTCTTGATTGCATACAGGGTGGTCGCTTCCAGAGATGTACCAATACCCAGCACGGTTTGATATGTTTTATCAGGATTCACCCGAATGACGGGACCAGCTGGTTTCACAGATTTTTTCCATTTTAACTCAGTTTGGCGGTCCAATTTATATCGGATCTCTGACGGATCTGGAGGATTGGTATACCAGACCGGCGAATGTGAGTCCGGTAGCAGTTCGGAACTCCACCATACTTCAATATTTCCATCAAACTGTTTTTTTGAGATTTTATTATCTGCCAACTGCCGGGCGGATAATGCATAAACTTTTAGATCACCAAGTGCCCCTAAAGAAATCAATAAGGTGGACAGTAAAACTCTAATATTTAACCCTGTGCGCATCATTTTCCCATTCTAACAATATAAACGAACCGGATGATTATTTGCTGTGGATAAATTCTGTTTAATCAATTTCTGTATGTCACTATCAGAACCGCAAGTCAGCCAAAGCATCATCGATCCATCCCTCAGATATTTCTGAATCATCTATCATTGTGAACCATAAATGTGCTCTGCCCTGAACAAAAGATTTCAGGTTTTTTAAGGAATCAACCAAATCTTGGCGCTTGATACCCATTGTCACTGGATGATAATCCAATTTGACCTCATCCATAATTGCAGTGATTCCTTCAGCCTTATTATTCTGCAATCGACTCATCAGATATATTCCCAATCCCACAATATGCCCGTGAATGAACGATCGTTTTAACCGTTCTTCCAACTCATAAAAAAGAAAATGCTCCGAACCTTCTTCCACACGATAGTGGTCTGCAGGAATACAGATTGCATTCAATTTCATATAACCCTGAACGATGGCGAGCAACCCCTTATCAGTAATATCTCTTATCTCAGGAATTACCGCATATAGTTCTTCAAGTATTCCTCTGGCTTCCTTGACTGCTGCCGTAGAAAAAGGATATTCAGACTGACCTTTACTCTGGGCATATTCCCAATCAAAAGTAGCAGTGTGCATGGAAAGCAGATCCCCAATGCCTGCAATATTCAAGGTCGGCGGAGCAGTGCGAATAATATCATAGTCTATGATAAGGGGATCCGGACTGGCTGTTCCAACATACTTAACCTCATGATTGATCCTGATTCCAGTGGCAGGTGTCACAAATGCATTCACACTGATTACAGTTGGAATGGTCACCAGTTTGAGATTTCGTTTCCATGAAAAGTATTTGGCAGCATCCACAGCCAAACCGCCACCGATACCAATTATGGTATCACATTCCGGAAGATTCAATAACTGTTGATCCAAGACTACTTGATCCACCGAGTTTACAAACACCACTTCCTCTGGGATTCTGCCCAGCAAGTCTCTTGTGATATTCCAGGGGATATCCATTGTTACAACAACAAATTTGCCAATTTCCCTGCCAATCCCCTTGACGCTACCAGAGCCAAACCGGTATGATAATACATTTGTCTGGCCTGATATTTCTTTCATTTATTACAACTCTTATTTTATAATTATTCCCAAGTTGAAAGTAGTGATCGAATCAGTCATCTTCGAGAATATTACACCCAATAAATAAACACATCATCTTATATTACGTTTCTTTTTATCACTATATCTATAAGAGATCTCTATACCAATAATTCGAAAGGCAGCGGATAGATAAGCACTGAATGGGTATAATGTATTTGATACCTCTTCTGGACTTCATAGTTTATCGTTTCATGAAGATTCCTTTGAAAAAAAACCACCCTGAGTCATCGTTGTCCGCCAGTAATTGCGCCGGTGTTTGTCTGGTGCTCAATCTTGTGACTAATCTGTTCAAGAAATGCATCCAATTGTCTGTAGCGGCTGTTTATTTCTAGGGGAAGTTCGGCCATCGTCAGTTCAGACAGATTGCTGAAGTAAGTTTCGAAGAGACCCCCCTCTTTTGGGTCTATTGTGCTGCCCGCCGGACGGCCTGATTTAGTGTCCCCTTCTCCAGAAAAACGTTGAACAGGTGCCGTAGGTCGCGAATATTCCGCTGCTTTAGTTAGAGAAGTTAACGCTTTTTGAAGATTTCCCCTCTTCCAGTCGATATAGCCTGTTAGAAAGTGCGCCTCTACGCTTCTAGTGTTCGATCCGATGACGGCATTGAAGAGGCGTTGAGATTCTGAAAAGTTTCCTCGGATAAGTGCGATTTGCCCGAGGCGAAGCACGGGAGCAGTCACTTCTTTGTTAATGGCAAAGGCCCGTTGGAACTCAGCTTCGGCCGCATCAAGGTTGAACATATTTCCGTTTTCGATCATTAGATAAATGGTTCCCAGCTGAGAATGAGCGCGGGCACTGTTTGGGTTGACTTCTGCCAAGCGCCTCCAGATCTGTTCAGCTGCTTCAAGCTCTCCCAAGTCGAAGTACATATTGCCCAGATAGTAGAGGGCGTCCTCGTGACTGTTGTTGAGGCTGATCGCCTTACGGTATTCGGCGACAGCCTTTCGCGGATTGCCGGCAATACGAAATCTTGTGGCCCGTCGGTAGACTTCCCAAAACTGTTGAATCTTTTCTTTCTCAGGAAACGTTGAGATCCTGTCGTCATCTTTAGAGACTGCGTCACCTGAAGAGCGCTTCCATACAGAGACAACAGCAAACAGGGCAAGGAGTGCAATCAGTATGGTGACAAAAGTTCTACGCACTTTTTATCCCCGCGGGCGGGGAGGTTAGGCCTAAAGAGGGTTCTCCCCCTCCACAATGTGGAGTGTCTGGCCGAATGCTACATGGCGCAACACTTCTGTTAGCCCGCTGGGCCAGATGATTTCGATGGTATCAGCCTTTGACGCATTTCCGAGGCCGAAATGCTCAACTAGACTGTTTTGGGATAGATAGGAACTTTGCGCCCCCACCTGACGTGACTGTACTCGGTCTCGCGCCGCCAGACGCAGCCTGGCCCCAATAGCCTGCCGGTTACTCTGCGTCCCTTCCAGCCGGAGCTGCAGCCATCGGTTCCGGTTGCCGCCATCGTTTCTCAGCAGCAGTCCAGGACCATCGTTGTTAACGACGAAGATGTCAACGTCACCATCATTGTCGTAATCTGCGAAGGCAGCGCCCCTGCCAACGTGTTCCGATTGGAGGACTTCCCCGCTGACGGTGGAAACATCATAAAACCCTTCTTCAGTTCCCCGGTTCCAGAAAAGCTGATCGGGCATTGGAATCAGTAGCCACGACTTCTCCCTCCGCTGAATAGTGCTACCGTTCGCCACGTACAGATCGAGCCAGCCGTCGTTGTCGTAATCAAAGAAGGAGGTACCGAATCCAATAAAATCGAGGGCGATTTGCCCCAATCCATGGCGATCCGCCTCGTCCATGAATTTGGTCGTATTTGAGGCGATGTCTAAGCGTGTGAGTTGAGACAGCATTCCGCTGTAAAGCGCATTTTCCTGTGCGAGCCAGTGTGTGATATACATGTCCATGTCTGCATCGCCGTCCCAGTCTCCAACAGCAATTCCCATAGCTCCGCGATAATCGGCCACATGTGCTACATGGCTGATTTCTTCGAATGTTTCATTACCCAGATTTCTGAAAAGTACGTTATCGGAGACGTCGTTCGCCACGTACAGGTCTGGCCAGCCGTCTTCGTCGAAATCGCACCAGGCGGCAGAGAGACTACGTCCACGAAGGTCCTCGACGCCGGCCTTTGAGGATATTTCGCTGAAGCTCCCGTCACCGTTATTGCGATAGAGCAGATTGCGGTCCGGACGGAAGGATGAAGGGTTAATACTGACGGGAACTTCCACATCGTACTGTAGTGTCGTTTTTTTGTTTTCACTGGAGGCATACTGTACATAACCACAGACGTAGAGGTCGATAAAACCGTCACGGTTGAAATCACTCCAGGATGCCCCTGTCCAGAAACCGGGTCGTCCGCCAAGTCCCGTTTCTGTTGTCTTATCGCTGAATGTACCATCGCCATTATTGTGATAGAAAACGTTCTTGCCGTAGCACGATATGAAAAGGTCCAGCCAACCGTCGTTGTCATAATCCCCCCATGTGGGAGCCATTGCACAGGCCCGGAGATCGACACCGGCTTCCGAGCTTACTTCTTCAAAGGTACCGTCCCCGTTGTTACGGTAGAGCGCGCAGTGAGCCGCAGAGGCGGCGACCTCTTCTTCGGTGAGAGTAAGAGGGCCTGCTTCGTTGGCTACAAACAGATCGAGCCAGCCGTCGTTGTCGTAATCTCCCCAGGCGGCACCGGAACCCATGTCCTCAGGAAGCTGTGATGATCGTCTGCCGGAGAAATGCCTGAAGGAGATACCTGCATCGTGAGTGGCGTCCACAAAGGTAATCTTTGGGTAATTGTCTGGAATTGTCCGTTCCAGCTCAGCCGTCAAACCCTCAATTTTTTCGCCCGGGATGTAGGGTCTGTCCGGTTTAGAAATAAGCCAGATTATAGCAGTAACAGCTACAATAAAAGAGGAAACACCAAGGGTGGTTGTAATAAGGCGGCGTCTTCGCCGGGAGGATTTTGCGGCCACGTATTCAGAGACTTCTGTCGGGCACAACCTCAATCATTCTCTGATCTTCAGAAATGAGCGCAACTGGAGCAGTTACACCGGAGTCCTCACCAAGGAGAAAATTGAGCAAGAATTGATCTATCTTCCTGTAGAGCAGTTTTGCCGATACGTGCAGTTCAGTCACCTCGTCATTTGATACTTTGAACCGGAATTCATCTTTCTTGGATAAATCTTCCTTGCCACTGGCAGCTGAGCCGGGACACGGAAAGGTGAATTCGGCCTGATCGGAAAAACCGGGGAACAAAACGCGGCGGTAGCGGACGCCCACCATTTCCCACAGATTATGTCGATCAATGAGGTTGCCGTACTGATCGATGGCCTCGGCTTTGAAAATGAACGATCCCGGCTCAATAAAGTGCTTCTCATCTCTGTGCCCGGAGCTGAAAATCTCATTCCCATTCTGGTCTTTCACCACCAGTTCAACCCACGCCTGAATAATATCCATGGGACCGGTGGGGAAGTCGTGACCGACCTTGTTGTTGGTGATCACTGTTTTAATCGCCACCTCCTGACCGGGTGTCACCTGTTCAGGCACAATCAGCTCCAGCGGAACAGCCGGACCGGGACGCCACTTGTCCTCGATTTCAGGGATCTCGTATTTGCCCTGAAGCCATTTTTCCGTGAGGGCGATATGTTCACTAGCGCCGGGGAGGTCGAGGATTGCAGGTACAAACTGGTTAGCGGCGAGAAACCGGTGATTGCGGTGTTTGCCATCGCTATCGTTTCGATTATAATCGAGTTCATCGCCACTGGCGGGATCTTGTGAATCTGTGAGTGGCATGTGGCACTCACGACATTCAATGGTTTTACTCGGATCGCCCGGGTGGTTCCAGCGGCTCTTGCGCCAGTTGTCGTACTGATTCTGGAGCTGAACCCACCCAACCTGATTAATCTCCTCATCGATGAACTGTTTATGACACGCGGCGCAAAACTCGGGGCTCTTGAACAGCCGGTGCTGCAGGCTTTCCACGTGATATCTTGGATAGGCGCGAATCAGGAAATCCCGCAGGAAACGGGCCGCTTCCCCTTCATGCAGTTCGAACATGTAGCGCTCGGGCTGGGTGATTACATAGTTGGCATTCCCTTTGAGATCGGTCTCCTTTATCCTATGACAGACGATGCAGGAGACACCTTCCTGGTAACCGACGAGATTAGTCAAATCTTCTCTGAAAATATTTTTTGTTCCTGAGAAGAGCGAAATTGGATCGTGACAGCCGCCGCAATAGCGGGTTGATTCAGGTCCGTTCTGTTCACCCATCACCTTCTGTACCGCCCGGAAGGCAGGGTCCATGGCTGCATAGCGGTGAGCGCTCACTTGCCACTCGTTGAAAATTTCTTCGTGACAGCCGGAGCTTCCGCACGTTTGAGATCCTCCCAGAGAACGGGAGTCAAAGGCGCCGCCGGTATTCGTCTGCGCCAGACTGGGGGCAAAGGGACGGTCCTCTCCGTAGAGATAGCTGTAGTCGTCGGGGAATTCGTCCACCAACTCCACCGGTTCGTAAGCATAAACGAGAATGGCCGAAACGGCGAAAAGAGTCCCTGTCATCAGCAGTGAATTCAGGCCGTACTGTTTCTGTGCTGTCAGGAGCGGCTGTAAACGATCTCGCTGGCGTTCTTTCAAGTCGCGTACCACAATCACAATAAAGTGAGGGAGAAGAGAGGCTATCAGGGCAAAAGTGGAAATAATGTGTACGAGGTCCCATCCGCGACCAATCTTGGTCTGGAAGAGAGCCTGATATGTGAGAACAAGGCCTGTGATAGCAGCCACCGCGGTGATGACTAGAGAGAGATAGCCGGTGAGCTTGATGTTATGCATTTTCATGGAGCGGTAGACGAGCCAGTGTCGGATCTGATACCACGTAAAGGGGACGATGAACACAAGACCAATAACAGTGTGTAGTAAAACTATAACTTGATTCGGTATACTAAAAGGGAGCAGGTAAATGGAAAGGCCTGTGACTGTTTCGAAGAACAGCAGTCCCGAAACAGTCAACAGCAATTTGTGCCGCCACTCCGCCACTCTTTCCAGTTGATTTGATTGATTTTTCATTGTTTTACCTCTCAGCCTTGAAACATTAGATAAGATAAAGGCATCTAAAATTCAGCTACTAAAATGTACGTGGTAGTACAAGAAACTGCAACAAAAATTGCTGTTTTGGTCATGTTTATTCTGAGGAGAAAACGGCCGGATTTCAGTTAAACCACCACCTCATTTTGGTGCCTGCCTATATACCTGGATCGGGGCGTCATTTTTGGCTATAAGGATTACCTCTCGTCCGTCCTGATAAGTAAGTGTAGCTATATCTCGAACCTGGCCGGAAATAAGGAGACCGCTTTCCCCAGGAAGTAAAGCCTTAAAAGTAGTGTTATCACCGCCAAGTAGAAGTGTTCCGTAACTGGCGTCGTATCGTCCCAGCTGGGGAGGAACCCCATGGAAGTTTCCCGCTAGAAGTAGATCCTTGGAGCCATCGCCGTCAAAATCTCTAGCTATGATTGCATAGATAGGTGAGAACTGTGTTTCAACAGGGAGAAGATGTTGCTGGAAAGTCCCGTCGCCGTTACCGTAAAACAGCGTCGTAGCAAATGTATAGGCCTTCCGGACTGTCGCACGGTTCAACTGTTCTTCGCTGAAAATGTCTGTTATCTCCTTTCCCCCGTAGTCAGCGTGCGTAGGGAACTTCTCCTTTAGGTACGGTAGCTGATTCACCAGGTCGGGCCTTAAGAGCATGGGATAACTCTTGCCAGACTTGTAGGTGCACAAGATCTGTTCTATCAAGCCGTTGTTGTCGAAGTCTGATATATAAACAGCCGCCGGTTCTAATAGTGATGCTTTAATCTTGGAATTATTTCCCAGATTGCCTGCCACCAGATCAATAATCCCATCGCCATTGAGGTCATCAGTGACAATACAGTTCCACCAGCCGCTCGTCTTCTCCAGTCCTGTATTACTGGTGATCTCAATCAGAGCGCGGCCGGTATTCTCATACAGTGTCACCGGCATCCATTCACCGACCACTACCAAGTCGAGGTCCCCATCGTTATC
>MDSZ01236667.1_pt1 | contig 12623 bp, 11 predicted proteins | sample 811201 | NCBI WGS metagenome assembly MDSZ01 (sample SAMN05326647, study PRJNA326480) | marine metagenome | isolation source: seawater | place: Indian Ocean: North | collected 2010
CGCGCGCAAAGATCTTCGTAATAACGCACCATTTCATCAGAAGATAAAATCTTACCCTCACCTTTGAGGTTATATTTACCATCTTTATAAAATTCAGATGAAGCAGCATCTAAAGCCAAAACAATATCTTCACCTGGCTTATAACCTGCCATTTCAATTGACTTCATGATAAAGTCCAAAGCTTCTTGTGATGAGTTTACCGCAGGCGCAAAACCACCTTCATCACCAACATTTGTATTTAGACCTGCTTCTGATAGCTGCTTTTTCAAAGCATGAAAGACTTCTGCACCCGCGCGCAAACCTTCTGAAAAGCTCTCAGCGCCAATCGGCATGATCATAAATTCTTGAATATCAACTGGGTTATCAGCATGCTCGCCGCCATTAAGAATATTCATCATCGGCGTTGGTAGAACATGGGAATAAGCACCGCCAACATAGCGCCATAAAGGCATATCAAGCTCTGCCGCTTGCGCTTTTGCAACCGCCAAAGACACACCTAAAATTGCATTTGCACCAAGACGTGACTTATTCTCAGTGCCATCAAGCTCAATCATAGTTTCATCAATATAAAGCTGCTCTTCTGCATCCAAGCCAAGCAAGGCTTCTGTGATTTCACCATTTACATTATCAACGGCCTTCTCAACGCCCTTACCAAGATAAACACTCTTATCACCATCACGAAGCTCACATGCTTCATATGCACCAGTCGATGCACCAGATGGAACAGCTGCACGGCCTTCCGCGCCACTTTCAAGCACCACATCAACTTCAACAGTTGGGTTACCGCGTGAATCCAGAATTTGTCTTGCGTGAATATCGATAATAGCTGTCATAAGATCCTCTATTGTTTTGAGCTAGTGTTATTTTTTGACTACACGGTCAATCTCTATAAGGGTTTCAAGTACATTTGGCAAGTCTACTAGCTTAACCATGTTAGGACCATCTGATGGGGCATTATCCGGATCTTGGTGAACTTCCATGAATACACCAGCCACGCCCACTGCCACAGCTGCGCGTGCAATTACTGGAACCATCGTGCGATCACCACCAGAAGAGCTACCATGCCCGCCAGGTTGCTGCACGCTATGCGTTGCATCAATCACTACCGGATAACCTGTCTCAGCCATAATCGGCAAGCTGCGCATATCTGATACAAGAGTGTTGTAACCAAAGCTAGTACCGCGATCGGTAAGCATAATATTATCATTGCCACTCTCAGAGACTTTCGCAGCAACGTTCTTCATGTCCCAAGGCGCCAAAAACTGCCCCTTTTTAACATTAATAATCGCTCCACTTTTCGCCGCAGCAACTAACAAATCTGTTTGACGGCAAAGAAAGGCAGGAATTTGCAGAACATCAACAATTTCTGCTACTGGCGCACATTGCTCTTCCGTATGAATATCCGTAATCATTGGCAAGCCAAATTCTTTTTTCAGATCAGCAAAAACATCCAATGCTTTTTCCAAACCAATACCGCGCTGACCATGCAGGCTCGTGCGGTTTGCTTTATCAAAGGATGACTTATAGATAAAAGGAATATCCAGCTTTTGCGCTATTTCATTCAAGGCCCCGCACATATCAAAAGCATGCTCACGGCTTTCCATCTGACATGGACCTGCAATCAATGTAAAAGGCTTGTTATTGGCTATTTCAATATTTTGTAATGTAATCGTTTTCATAGCCGTATATTTAGACCAATTTATCCTAAATAGAAAGCCCTTGATGATTTATAACCATCACAAAATGCGCATTTGAAACGCTATAGCACTATTAATTTTATCCCTAAAAGCGTCTAAATCAGATTCTATTTCATCAAAAGAAATACGCTGAACAGAGTTAGCATAATTCAATCTTAAACTAGATAATTCTGGTTGCAGCTGAACTGAAACACGACCAACCTCATCACCAACATAATAAGTAAAACGAGTAGAGAGTGGCTCTAGATGCACTGAAGAAAAACGGATTGGCGTTTGCCCACTATTTGCACGCTGCAGATCAATCTTATCACATGCAACATTTAAAAAATCTCGAGCTAACATACTAATATCGAACACTCGATCATCAATATTCTTTTCTTCAAAACTCATACGCAGTCACCTTTTTAAATGTTTAAGTTAAAGCCTAAAATAATCGTCCCTGTTCTACCGCGGCTTTAATAAAACTCACAAAAAGTGGATGTGGATCAAATGGCTTTGATTTAAGTTCTGGGTGGAACTGCACCCCAACAAACCAAGGGTGGTCATCACGCTCAACAATCTCAGGCAACTCACCATCAGGTGAAAGTCCAGAGAAAATACAGCCCTGCTCTTCCAAACGCTCTTTATAATTAATATTCACTTCATAACGATGACGGTGACGCTCGGAAATTTCAGTCGAACCATAAATTTCCGCCACTTTTGAGCCTTCAATCAGCTTGGCAGGGTAAGCCCCTAAACGCATAGTTCCGCCAAGATCAGCATCTTCACCACGTTGTTCTTTACCATCTTCTGATTCCCATTCAGTCATCAAACCAACAACATGTTCACCAGCTTTGCCTTCATTCACAAACTCAGATGATGTCGCATCTTTAATACCGCAAAGGTTACGAGAAGCTTCGATAATAGCCATTTGCATACCCAAACATATACCGAAATACGGAACCTTGCGCTCACGTGCAAATTGCACAGCCTTGATCTTACCTTCAGTACCACGCGCACCGAAACCACCTGGAACCAGAATGCCATGGATACCAAGCAAATGATCAGCGACATTCTCACGCTCAAATAACTCAGCTTCAATGAATTCAAGCTTCACCTTAACGTTGTTTGCAATACCGCCATGCACTAGCGATTCATTAAGCGATTTATAGCTATCAGCCAAATTAGTGTATTTACCAACAATCGCAATACGCACAGTGCCTTCAGGCTCTTTAATGCGGCCTACAATGTCATTCCAAATTGTCAGATCAAGATTATGAAGATCCTTGATACCGAAACTATCCATCACCTGATGATCCAAACCTTCACCATGATAAGCCAATGGCACTTCATAGATCGTCGAGACATCTAATGCAGGGATAACTTTCTTCTCTGGCAAATTACAAAATAAAGCAATCTTACGGCGCTCATCATCTTCGATTGGGCGCTCTGCACGACAAAGTAAAATATCAGGACGAATACCATAGCCCATCAATTCCTTAACAGAATGCTGTGTCGGCTTTGTTTTAAGCTCACCCGCTGCAGGAATGTATGGAAGTAATGTCACATGAATGAATAATGCGCGCTCACGACCAACTTCATTACCAAATTGGCGAATTGTCTCTAAGAAAGGTAGAGATTCAATATCCCCAACTGTCCCGCCAATCTCGCAGAGGACAAAATCAGCAGTCCCTTCTTTTTCTAGAATAAAATCTTTAATTTCATTCGTAATATGCGGAATAACCTGAATAGTTGCACCCAAGTAATCACCGCGACGCTCCTTCGCAAGCACCTCAGTATAAACCTGACCTGTCGTGATATTATCATTCTTACGCGCTGGCACACCCGTAAAACGCTCATAGTGGCCAAGATCAAGATCGGTCTCCGCCCCATCTTCCGTCACATAAACTTCACCATGCTGAAATGGTGACATCGTACCAGGATCGACATTGAGGTATGGGTCAAGCTTACATAAGCGAACCTTGTAACCACGCGCCTGCAATAATGCGCCAAGCGCAGCGGAGCCTAGGCCTTTTCCTAAAGAGGAAACAACGCCGCCCGTAATGAATATATATCGTGTCATTTTAATCTACTATTGGAACAGAGGGTTCTTCTGGTGCCGTTTCAACTGGAGCTTCTACAGGAGCTTCAATAGGAGCAGGCGTTTTTTGCACTTCATTTGCTACAGATTCTAAGATGCCTTGACCACCGCCACTATTACGACCAGCCAAAATCCCCAAGATCAAACTTGTACAGAAAAAAGCCGCCGCACAAATTGCAGTTGCACGCGTAAGGAAGCTAGCAGCGCCTTGCGCAGTTGCCAAGCCACCCATACCACCATTACCACCACCAATACCTAGGCCACCACCTTCAGAGCGCTGGATAAGGACGAGACAAATAATGGCCAAAGCCAAAAACAAATGGATTACAAGAATTACGTTCATGGAAGTGCTTTCTAATAACTTTACGCAGATTTTGCAATAGATAAAAACGCATCTGCTTTTAAAGATGCTCCACCAATAAGTCCACCATCAATATTTTCCTGCCCTAAAAGATCTTTAGCATTCTCAGGTTTCATAGATCCACCATAGAGAATGCGCACGCTATTGGGTGCACTCACCAATGACTTTAACTCAGAGCGAATAAAACTGTGCATAGCCTCAGCATCTTGCGGAGATGCAGTTTTACCTGTCCCAATCGCCCAAACCGGTTCATAAGCAATAACTAAATTTTCATGTGGCTTAAGTTCAGGTATCGCGCCTTTAAGCTGTTTCGCCACAACAGCTTCCTGCTCACCTGCATCACGCTCGCTTTCCGTTTCACCGACACAGATAACTGGCACCATATCTTGCGCAAGCACCTTCTCAGCCTTAACTTTGATATCAGCATCGCTCTCACCATGATACTGACGACGCTCAGAATGCCCTAGAATCACATAACTACAGCCAGCATCTTTGAGCATCTTTGCCGAAATATCACCTGTATAGGCCCCATTATCATATAAGGACACGTCCTGCGCGCCAAAAACAACAGAAGGATAACCATGTAGAGCATGACGCACATCACCAAGGTAAAGAACAGGTGGGCAAACCAGAATTTCAGCGTTATCTAAGATAGCCTCATCCTGCGAAAGTTCATTCACTATCGCTGCAATCAAAGCACGCGACTCATCCTTTGAACCATTCATTTTCCAATTACCGGCAATTAATTTTTTCATTATATCTCACAATTTCCTGTCATTAGGCAGTTGCCCATATTCAAACTCATGCCTATAGTGCATTTTCTAGGGGCAATAAATCAAGGGATAGCCTTTAAGCAAACGTAATAATTTAAGGATAAATATCACATGGCAATGAATGCACTGCGTCAGAGCGCTTCAGGTGGTTTAGGTAAATTCATTCTTTTCGGCTTCTTAGTCTTAGCCGTAGGCGGTTTAGTATTCTCAGATGTCGGCGGTTTTTTCCGTGGCGGTATCAGCACTTCCAACGTTGCTGAGATTGGCGATCGCTCAATCTCAATTCAAGATTTCGACCGCAGCCTCAGAATGGCATTGTCACAACAAGGTATTACACCACAGCAAGCCTATGAATTTGGCTATCTAAACCAATTCTTAGAAGGTCAAATCAATGCCGAAGTTCTTGCCGCAGCCGCTACAGATAATGACATTGTCGTTAGTCGTGACAAAATTGCTGAGCAAATCCTTAAAATGGTAGAACCCATGGCTGGCGATTCTCAATCTCCACAACAAGTTCTAGATCAACTACTCGCATCACAAGGCTTATCTGAGCGCAAAATGGTGCGTGATATGGGCACTGATCTAGCTGTTAGCGCGATAAGAGATACAATCACATCAGGATTCGCTGGCGTATCAAATGCTTTAATCGAAGACATAAAAGATTACCAAAACGAAACACGCAATGTGAGCTACATCTATTTCAAGAACTCAGAATTCAGCAATGACATTCCATTGCCGGAAGATGCGCAATTAGAAAATCTTTATGAATCAACAAAAGAAGCTTATGCAATTCCTGAAACGCGTGAAGGTGCACTTATCTCTATTGATATGAGTGAAATTAATAACACAATTGAAATCACTGAAGAAGAACTGCAAAACCTCTATGACAATAATGTAGAGCGCTATAGCTCACCAGAAAAACGCTTTATCGAACAAGTGATCACACAAAATGAAGAAAAAGCACAAGAAATTGCATCAAGCATATCTGCTGACAAAGACCTAAAAACAGCAACACAAGAGGTTTTAAACTCTGTCACAGATTATATCCCATCTAAAGAAGTGCAAATCGACACCACTTTAGAAGAACTAAAAGACCCAATTTTCTCTAGCGAACAAGGCGACGTGATCGGCCCTATTCAATCAGCTTTAGGCTATCACGTTGTTGTATTAAGCAAAGTAGAGCCTGCCGCACAAGCAAGCTTTGAAGAGGTAAAACAAGAAATTGAGAATGAAGTTAAATCATCTCGCCTAAGCGATGTTCGTTATGATCTTTCAGCATCATTGGACGATCTTCTTGCTGGAGGCGCAACACCAGAAGAGATTAAAAACGAGCTAAAAGTCACAATCACAGAACTTCCTTCAATGACACGTTTCGGCACATCAGCTGAAGGGCAAACACTCACTTTAGAAGGCTTTGCTGATGATAAACAAACAATCATCCAAAATCTTTTCGACCTCTATGAGGAAGGTGAAGGCTCCGCAGTATTTGATACTGCTAATGATGGTATGGCTGCCGTTTACCTCAAAACAATCACACCTAAATCCTACAAGCCTTTTGAAGAGCTAAAGCCAGTACTTACAAAGCGCTGGATGGATGATCAACGCCGCGCAGAAAACACAAACATGGTCAACGCGCTATATAATAAAATCAAAAATAATGAGCTTGGTTTTGAAGAAGCTGCAAAAACAAACAATAAATTCATCTATAAGCTAGAAGAATTAAAACGTATTGATGATGTTGCAGCACCTCTAACGCAAGATTCTAAAGCCACAATTTTTGGTGCTTCGCTAAAACAGCCTGCGCTAACAAATCTAGCTGAGGGCCCTGCTATCGTCATGGTGAATGATTATAAATTCACCAAAGATAGCAGCGAAGAGGAACAGGCCGTTACTGATGAGCAAATCAAAAACATGCTTGTGAATAGCGCTCAACAAGAAGCCCTGACGACTTTTGTACTCAACGAAAAAACAAAGCATAAAGAGAAAATAAATTACCGTTTACTTGAGCAAGCCTATGGTCAAGTCAATACGCCCCAATAACTGGTAGTTAAGAGTAATTAAGGAAAACTATAAATGACACAGCCTGACTTTCAGACGTTTGAACAGAACTACAATGCTGGGAAAACACAACTTGTCTGGGAATGGGTTCCAAGTGATTTAGAAACACCTGTATCAGCTTATCTTAAACTTTGTAAGCATGACCCAAATTGCTTTTTGCTCGAATCTGTTGAGGGCGGTGAAACATTAGGCCGATACTCGGTTCTAGGCTATGCCCCTGACCTAATCTGGACATGCAAAAACGGCAAAGTCAGCATCACAATAAATGGCGAAGAGCAAAATCAAGAACAAACAAACCCTATAGAGTCTTTGCGCCATCAACTAGCATGCGCAAAGATCGATGAAGTCCCTGAGAGCTTACCACCAATGGCTGTTTCAGGATTATTTGGCTATATGGGATATGACATGGTACGCCTTGTTGAAAAGCTCCCAGACACAAACCCTGATGATCTAGCCATTCCTGATAGCATTCTGCTACGCCCAGAAATCTTGGTTATCTTTGATAGCGTTAAGAAAATGGCCTGCCTAAGTGCGCCCGTCTACCAACACGCTCAAAATAGCGAACTCACTGCTGCACAAGCTTATGAACAAGCTTGCAAGATTATTCAAGCTGCGAAAGAAAAACTAAATTCGCCTAAAGAGCTTTCACTTTTAGATGAAACATCAAAACTTTCTACACCGCTTGATATACGCTCAAATATGAGCCCTGACGAATTCAAATCCGCCGTACAGAAAATGATAGATTACACATATGAAGGTGATATTTTCCAAGGCGTGCCAAGCCAACGCTTCAATGTCGATTTTGACTTAAGCTCGTTTGCCTTTTATCGAACATTACGCCGCGTAAATCCTTCACCTTTTATGTTCCATCTAACTTTTAACGGTTTCCAAATCGTAGGCGCTAGCCCCGAGATCCTTGTGCGCGTCAGAGATGACAATGTTACTATTCGCGCCCTCGCCGGCACCCGCAAACGTGGCGCAAATAAAGCCGAAGATGAAGCCTTGAAAGCGGATCTATTGGCTGATGAAAAAGAATGTGCAGAGCATCTTATGCTCGTTGACTTAGGTCGTAATGATGTTGGCAGAGTAAGCGAGTTCGGCACAGTAAAAGTTACTGAAAAATTTGTCGTCGAATTCTACTCACATGTCATGCATATTGTATCTAACATCACAGGTAAGCTGAAAAGCTCTCTCGACATTGTCGATGCATTATTCGCAGGATTTCCTGCTGGCACTCTAAGCGGCGCACCTAAAATACGCGCAATGGAAATCATTGATGAGGTCGAGGTTTCACGACGCAGCTATTATGCAGGTGCTGTTGGCTACCTTTCTGGAAATGGCACTTTAGATACATGTATCGCCATTCGCACAGCATTAATAAAGGATGGAAAACTCTATATCCAATCCGGTGCTGGCGTTGTCGCTGATAGCATCCCAGAGTCAGAGCATCAAGAAACAATCAATAAGGCCAAAGGCGTTATTCACGCGGCAGAGCTAACGATTGAGGAATCCAAGAAGTAGATACGAGCGCGCCTAATATATCAGCAGATTTAGACATCGGCGCAACGGAGTGATATACACCAGACGCTTTATCATGCTTGTGATCATGATTTCCCCCGGCTGTTGGCTCAATCTGCGCAACCTTTATGGCCATCTCCGCCATAATCAATTCTTCATCCGCACTCGGCGTAGGCTTTTTATAGATCTTCACCAATTCTGAAGCATGAACAAACTCAACACCCATAGCCTGCAATTTGGGTATCCATCGCTGCATCCCTCTTATAGTAACACTTTTTGGATGACCTATTACAATCGCAGTTCCTTTGCGTTTCAACGCTTGCAGAACCTTTTCAAAAGCCTCATCAACAAATGCATCACTCTCCACATGATCCAAGAACACATCTCGTACTGCTGTTTTTAAGCCATATGTTTTTGCCATACGCGCAGCTACAGAAGTTTTAATCGTTCTGGAATCTATAAAATAAAGCCCCTTATTCTTAAGACGCTTCATCACTTGAGCCATAAGCTTTTTATCTTGAGTGACTAAACTTCCCATATGGTTATTTACCCCGACATAGCCGGGAAACGCGGCAAAGGCCTTACTCAACTCATTATCAACATTATCAGGGCTCATCGCCGCTTTAATTCCGATCGTGCCAATATTGAGCTTAGGATTAATCGGCTCCATAGGCATATGGATCATAAGCTCATGCCCTGCTGCGTGAGCACCCTTAGTTTGCGAGAGTAAAGACTCTGCATATGGAAGATAAGCCAGCGTTAAAGGTACATCAAAATCAACAACCTGTTTAGAGTGCTTAACATCAAGTCCCATATCATCAATAATAATGGCGACCTTGCCACCAATTTGCACAGGCTTTGCAATAGGAGATTTCTTAGCTAAATCAACCGAAGGAATACGTGCAGCATTATGAGCCGGGCCATAAATCCTTGCGACCTTAGTTGCCTCATCTGCGCTACTTATGCCCTCCTCATAATCAAGCTTAAAACCATTATAGCTATAGCCTTCATCCTCTGCTGCAAATAACGCAGGCGTAGACAGTGCCACAGTGAGATTAATCAACAGGGCAAAAATCAGAATTTTAAAAAGAGAATAAGGCCGGAAACGCCCAAAGAATCGTCTCATACAAATATTATAGGCTTAACCACATCACAGGTAAATCACCTCAGAACGATATTTATCACTTGCAAACAGCCCCTCTAATAGTTCATAAAATCGCCCATGATCGTCCTTATCGATAATTATGACAGCTTCACATATAACCTCGTCCAATATCTTGGCGACCTCGGGGTGAAAAGTGATGTATATCGTAATGACCAAATCAGTGTAGAGGATGTCTTAAAACTCTCACCTAAAGGCTTAATGATTTCACCAGGCCCAAGCGATCCAGATCATGCAGGGATATGCCTAGAGCTTACAAAGAAAGCCGCCGAAAAAGACATCCCCCTCCTCGGAGTATGCTTAGGACACCAAACAATCGGCCAAGCCTTTGGTGGTAATATCATCAAAACAAAGCCACTTCATGGTAAAAGCAGCACAATTACTCACACCAATAAAAGTGTTTTTAAGGCGCTAGAAAACCCAATAGAAGTTGCGCGCTATCATTCGCTCATCATCGAAAAAGAAACACTCCCTGAATGCTTAGAAATTACTGCACAAACTCAAGATGAAATCATTATGGGCGTCATGCATAAAGAAAAGCCAATACATGGTGTACAATTCCACCCGGAGAGCATTGCCACAAATTATGGCCACGAAATGCTCAAAAACTTTACTGACATTTTATAAAGAGATGACGTAATGAATAATATGAACGAATATCTCGATATTATCCAAAACAATGAATCGCTTACTGAAGAGCAGATGATGGGCGCCATGACGCTCATGATGGAAGGCAATGCACAAGACGCAGAAATAGCTGCATTCTTACTAGGCTTAGCACAACGTGGAGAAACCACAGAAGAGCTTACTGGCGCAGCCCGTATCATGAGAGAGAAAGCAGCAGGCTTACAAGCGCCTTATGGTGCGGTTGATTGTTGCGGTACTGGCGGCGATAAAAAAGGGACATTCAATATTTCCACAGCCGTGGCTATTGTCGCTGCTTCACTAGGCGTCCCTATGGCCAAGCACGGAAACCGCGCCGCAAGCTCAAAATCTGGAGCAGCAGATGTACTAGAAGCGCTTGGCGTTAATCTTGATATGCCAATTGAAGCACAAGAAGAAGCGCTTAAAACTCTTCACTTTGCATTCCTCAGCGCGAATAATCACCACAGCGCCATGAAATATGTTGCACCAATACGAAAGCAGCTCGGCACGCGCACAATCTTTAACTTACTTGGTCCATTATCAAATCCCGCTGGAACACGCAGACAGCTCTTAGGGGTTTATGATCAAAAATGGATCATGCCAATGCTTGAGACTTTAAAAAACCTAGGCGCTAAAAAAGCTTGGGTTGTTCACGGCGAAGACGGCCTTGATGAAATCACAACAACAGGCAAAACCTATATCGCCACATTAGACGAAGAAGGCTTTATAGAAGAAAAAATACTCACCCCAGAAGATTTCGGCTTAGAACAAAACTCAATCGAACAACTTATTGGCGGAGACGCACAAACAAACGCCAATGCATTGCGCGCCGTACTTGAAGGGCAAAAATGCGCCTATAGAAATATTGTTCTTGCCAATACAGCAGCCGTGCTCAATATCCATGGCGATATCACAGACCTAAAAGAAGCGGTTCAAAGAGCTGAAGAAAGCCTAGATAGTGGCTTAGCTATGCAAACACTTGTTGATTATATAACACTCTCACGCGAGCATATAAAATGAGCCAACCAACAGTCTTAGAAGAAATCTGTCAGAAAAAAATACTGCATGTAAAAGAGCGCAAAGCAAAACTTCCCCTTGAAGAACTATTACCTAAAATAGAAGAAGCGCCAGCCCCTAAAGGCTTTATCAAATCTATTCAAAGCCAAAAAGGCAAACCTGCGATCATCGCTGAAGTAAAAAAAGCATCACCAAGCAAAGGTGTAATACGCGAAGATTTTGACCCTCTAAAAATCGCACAAATATATAGCGATAACGGCGCAAGTTGCTTATCCGTTTTAACCGATGAGCCATACTTTCAAGGCCATGATGATTACCTCTATCGTATTACCAGAAATGTTAACACTCCAGCCTTACGCAAAGATTTCATGGTTGATCCATACCAAATATATGAAGCACGCGCACTCGGCGCTGATTGTATCCTCCTTATCATGGCTGCCTTAAAGGATGATTACGCCGCTGATTTATACGAACTTGCTACCGATCTCGGTATGGATGTCCTCGTTGAAATTCATGATGAAGAAGAACTCAAGCGCGCAGAAAAATTGAAACCTGCAATGATTGGCGTAAATAATCGAAACTTAAAGACACTCGCTGTAGATATTCAAACCTCATATAACCTTTTAGAGCTCATTCCATCAGATGCCATCAAAGTCGCTGAGAGCGGCATTTCTGAAGCAGCAACGATTTCTGAGTTACACGCAAAAGGTTATGACGCTTTCCTTGTCGGAGAAAGTCTCATGAGGCAGGATGATATCGCTTTAGCGCTCAAAACTTTATTAGCAACAGTCTAAACATTTATTTGACACAAATAGCGAACTAAAGTAGAACAAATAGTGTATATTGATTCTGCACCACTGCGTTACAATAACATATTGCCTGATTTGCTAAGAAAGAGCCTTAAGGATGCTTACAAAAAAACAACGCGATTTATTGCTATTTATCCATGAACGTCTACAAGAAACAGACGTGCCACCATCTTTCGAGGAAATGAAAGATGCGTTAGGCCTTAAGTCAAAATCAGGTATCCACCGCCTTATTAGCGGCCTTGAAGAGCGTGGCTATATTGAACGCCTACCGCATCGCGCACGTGCGTTAGAAATCAAGCGCCTACCAGAAAATATGCAGCGAGAGGCTAGCATAGCAGAAAGCGCAACATCTAATAATATCGCGGAATTCCCTAACGCATCACCAAGTGGGCAAGCCATGCCTGCAAATATGGATGCCGTACCACTCTATGGCAAGATTGCAGCAGGGACACCCATTGAAGCTATTCAACATGAAAGTGATACAATCCCACTACCGCCAGGTA
>MDSZ01245376.1_pt1 | contig 12622 bp, 9 predicted proteins | sample 811201 | NCBI WGS metagenome assembly MDSZ01 (sample SAMN05326647, study PRJNA326480) | marine metagenome | isolation source: seawater | place: Indian Ocean: North | collected 2010
TATCAAAAGCACTGTGTGGTCGCGTCCCACCAATTGGCTGCTGATTACCATCACCAATACCAAACTCAAGGACCACATGCCCATACTCATCCAAATAGATCGCCCACCCCTCTATTTCATATGGTATTGAGGTCTGGTCTGTGGAGTTTCACTGAGGGTTCCATTTAAATTTAGATACTAAAGGGGTGTTATTTTTCCAGCATTCAGTAGAAGAACTATGTTTCCATATGTGCCCAGTTAGATTCGAACTTTGATACAATTCCACAGAGTCATTCCACATCCAAAATTCTACTTTTGTGGTTTTGTCTTTCATTTTGAAATCGTCGTGATGAGCGACAGAAAGATAACCTGCGTAATGGCCAGAGGGGCCACCCGATGAATAACCTATTGCAATTCCGTTACCGGGTGGCTTGAACCATTCCGCTGGGCCGATTTGCGTTGAATTAACAGCTGTAATTGTGTGAGTTCCAGTAGAATCCTTAGTTGGAATACTATCTCCGTATTGAGCCGAAGAAGACCCCTTAATTAATAATTTTAGCGCTGCGGATTCAGAACCTTCACCCTCGCCACCCTCTACTTCCAAAAATGAATCATCCGGCTCAAAAGGGTTAGAAGGTGTTGAAAAATTTGCCGTATACATAGCCTTTTCAGACACCCTCATTTCATTCAGCCACCCCCTAAAGTAACCATAAAAATTTACTTCGCGTAAGTTCCCGCCGCTAACATCTGCTTGTTGATTGCCGCGCATTATAACCGCATCTTCTCTTTCGGGACTAATACCTCTTTTACTTTTCCCCCAAGGCGTACTTGTCATCCAAACATCTTCTTCAGAGAATTGTGCCTGTACCCCGATATACCAAGGTGGGCTTACTCCAAGGGCCATATTTTCGACATACCCGTTCCATGGGTGTGGATTATTAGGGTCAGGGTTACCTTGGTTACTATTTTCTAAGCCAGCGCCAGAAGGAAAATAATTAAATTTTGTAGAAGTAACTCCGTAATACTCTGTAAGAGCGCCTGCTGCTACTGTGTTTGTCCAAGTTTGATTTGCTTCGCTTGTTCCGTTAATATACAAGTCTACTTGATCATTACCTGTTTGTTCTTTTTTAACTACAGCTATGTGATACCAAGTACCCTCAGACAAAAGAGTAGTACTAGTTAAATTTAATTTATTTTCTGATGGAATTGAGTAAGTTTTTTTATCACTAGGCCGGGGGTCTTCCATCTTATTAGTTTCACCAAAGTCCTTTACGCCAGTGGCTAACATTGGAGCGCTTTTAACATAAACCTTGCCCTTATCCCAACCACCAACACCAGAGCCTATAGCAATATGCAAAAATGAAGCGTGTTCATTTGGCCCCTCGGGACCCTCAACATCTTTAGATTGAACATCAATTATGGTTTGATAATTATATTCTTCGTCTAACTTCTCGGGCTTGACCCAAAACTCTATAGTAAATTCTCCATCATTTGCCGCTAAATTAGACAACATATAAAGTGAATTTTTCTTCGCAGCTTCCTCACCACTATATTTATATCTTTCTCTGTATATAGGGGCGTTCTGGGGGCAAGTCGATCCACCAAGAGGTTTAGGTGGTGCTGCGCCATCAGCATCAGCATCGCAGCCTAATTCAGGTATAGTTACTATTAAGTGGTCGCCATCCCCGTTAAACTTTAATGAACCTTTGAATTTACTATCGTGAGCTTCTGACGGGTCAATTTGAACACTTCCTCTTTTTAAGACAGTTGTTTCGTAAAAACTAGAATCTTCTAAATCTATATTTACAACTTGATCGGGCGTTTCTGTATATTCTGTTTCACCTACGCCAGAAGGCCATTGATCATAGCCTATGTAATATATTAAATTATCTGCTGGGGAATACGTTACCTGCGGCCCAAATACATTATCAATTGTGCGAAACTCACCCTTAGAAGCGACGGGGTCATAATCAGAGTATCTTAAAGATACGTCTGCCGCGCTTCTTCCTATATTGTTTTGCGAGTTTGGTGGCAACATTTAACACATTAATAAACTATTATTGACCCTATTGATCCAGCTACAACAAACTCAGAAGGATAAGTTCCTGTGCTTGTGCAAACTATTTTAACAAAGTCATTGTTATGAGAACTTTGTATGTAACCACCCGTACCGACGGTTGTTTCTAAATTCCCGAATATAATTTTTTGATCTGCATTTTGAGAGATTCTCCACCCCCCTATAGACCTACCGATAATTTCATTTTTGTTGTATTGTGCGTCAGAACCCGTGGGTAAAGTAAGTACTAATCTATCATTAACTGTTGAGTTATTTATTATATAACCTTTGTTTGCGGTCATATCTAAATCACCCGTTGTGTTTTGGTACACTAAACCTCCGGCTCCCTGTGGTCCCGATCCACCTTGAGCACCCTGCGGTCCTTGCGGACCTTGTGTTCCCATTGGGCCAGAAGCGCCTCTTATTCCCCCAAGCGCGTGAGCAGTAAAGAACGTATCGTAAGAATTTCCTTCTAAAGTATACTCTCCCGCAGCTTCAGGAGAGATAGTTAAGAAGTAAGTCTCGCCAGTAGCCGAAACTTGCGTAATTGTATTCGCATCTAAAGTTAAGTTTGTTGGTGCACCGTTGTCGGCGACTTCTTCAGCTAATGTTTGCGAGGTAGTAGTATAGTCATCACCACTATGCGCCATTCTTATTTTTAAAATAGCGTGCTCTCCGGTATTACCATGAGTGTTGAGCTTAGTAGACCCCTTAATATAATATTTTCCGGGAATACTTGGAGTCCAGAACCCACTCGTTAAATTACCCGCTGTCCAATCGAATTGATTATCAAAACCAGCCGTGTAGTCTGTACCATGGTAATTATCAGTCGAGTAATTTTTAATTACTGTTTCTGTAGCGCCCGATACAGAGAAATCTGCTTGTCCAGATATCCAAGCGTAAAAGCCAGCGCCAGTTACATATCCAACTTCTCCCTGAATACCTTGTGGCCCTTGGGGTCCAGTGCTCCCTACAAATGCTGAGCCAGAAGGTCCAGTTATGCCACTTGGTCCTATGGCGCCCTGCGGTCCTGCTGCACCTTGCGGGCCTTGGCTCCCCGAGAAAGCAGCGCCAGAAATTCCAGATGGACCTTGCGGACCCTGAGGTCCTGCTGCGCCTGTCGCACCCGTTGCGCCAACTAACCCTGATGCGCCAGATGGACCCTGAGGACCTAGATCACCGGGTTTACCTCCCATTAAGTAAGCAGAGAAAAAGCTTACATCTCTACCAGCTAAATTTCGATTACCGGCGTTGCCGCCATCTGTGTATGTTACCGTTACTTGGTCTCCTGAATGTAAATCAGCAACAACGTCAGCCTCAGTTAGCATAAACTCATCTATACCATACTGAGAAGAGAAACCGTAAAGGCTTTTGGCTAAAACAGTCGTAGTTGTTCCTCTGGTCCTTTTGATTCTAAGTCGATCACCGACTTGATCCCAATAACCATAGCTAGGTCTATCATGACCAAGCTTGGCTTGAATATAATAAACCCCAGACACATCTGGTGAAAAAGTATATGTTGATGGGCTGTAGTCATCTTCAGTATCCCATAATTCCGTATCGTACCTAACAATATCTTCTACATCTGAGGTTGTATTATAATTCGTACCAATGTAAGCAGAAAATCCCCCACCACTAATTAATCCTGCTGGGCCCTGTGGTCCCGCTGGTGATCCTTGTGGTCCTATAAGACCAGACGCTCCTTGCGGTCCCTGTGGTCCTAATAAACCCGTTGCGCCCGTGGGTCCAGTGTAGCCACTTGCGCCACTGGGCCCTACAAGACCTTGCTCTCCCTGTGGTCCTTGTGGGCCTGACCCACTTAAACCACTAGCTCCTTGGGGGCCAATTGAACCACCTACGCCTTGTGGTCCCTGCGGGCCCAATAAACCCGTGGCGCCAGATAGCCCTTGAGCTCCCTGAGCACCTTGCGGGCCTTGAGGTCCGTAACTTGCACCTTGTGGCCCTGCTGAGCCTTGTGGTCCCTGACTTCCTTGCGGGCCTAAATCTCCGGCTCGCGTAAAAGATATTACCACTGAATCATTATCTAAGAAAACGCCAGTAGTTAGATGATTGTTACTCGGAGAACTAGAATAAACAAATTTAGAAGGTACAGAATAATATTCACCTGTTACTCCACCAACGCCAGAACGAGCTTCAACATTTCCAGTGATATCAAATAAAGCAAAGTCCAAAGCGTTATTTTTATCATATAATCTAAGTGTTCCCTTAGTGGGCGAAGAAGAGTCATCTAATCCAGATATCCATGTTGAGTTTTCTAAGCTAGAGCCAGTAGCGTGCAAATAAATATTGGATACTTCTTGTAACCCCGTATTAAAAAATGAAAAATTACCAGCGCCCGGATCAGTTACTGTACCAGTTAAGTGATTATAATTATATAAAGTTATATCTCCACCGGGCTGACCTTGCGGTCCGGTATCTCCAATATATGTTGTGAATGGGCTATGCGGCATAATTTATTATATATTAATTTCTTCCTAAAGCATCATTAAATTTAGTTAAAGCATCGTTTAATACTGTTATATTGCTTTCGTTTAATCTTTCTCCTATACTATAAAATAACATTTTACCTATGCTTGTTTGCGATTCTTTACCACCGGAATAAGCAGAAAATATTCTAAATTTATACCCTCCTATTGGGTATGGAATCTGATCAAGCGTAGATTCAGAGTCATTAAAAACTACTGCATCTTTGTATAGCTTTTGGTCTGTGTTTGATGTTCTATTCGCTAACCAGAACCCGCCGACGTCAGTATCGCCATCCAAAGCATTCAAATCAACATAGCCTCTAGATGAAGACGGATTGAATGAACTAGGGCTCGCTGCTTTTGTGTTTTCGTCCGTAAATTCTACATAAGCACTTAAATCATTTTTCATCGAATAATCGCCACCGCACAAGGGCATCATGTAACCACCGACTGAAGATAAACTTGTTTCAGAGCCATAGGACATAAAAGATACGTGTCCTCCATAATTATCTAAACCAAACGAAGTAAGGAAACCCTCAGTCTTCAGATATTTTGATGCATCCGAAAACAAAGCCGAAGAGCTTAGTCTTTCCGCGCTTAAACCCCTAGATAAAGAATAGTCAGAGTTTCTGAACCCAAAATTTACATCTTTTTCAGAACCAATTGGCTTACCCACTTCTCCTTTAATAATAGGGTGAAAGCAAGATCTTAAATTACTTCCGCAAAATAAATTACATCTTTTAATTTTGTCCCTGACCCCATTTACTTTCAAAGTAGTCATGAATTTATCTAAAGCCATTAAAGTATCTGAATCAGCCGAGCCCCCGTCTTTGGAAATAGCTGTATGCCAATCAAGAACCTCATCGTCTAAAGATACGGCGTTGGCTAAAATTGCTGTATTTAATCCACCTATCATTTCTGGTCTCCGAATGCAATCATTGTATCGCTATGAGTCGCCCCAAAGGATGTTAAACTAACTAATGCGTATTTTCCTGCTTTTAGTCGGGTAGGTTCTAAAGACCCTATGAATATTGGTTTGTCATCCACATCCCCCCAAGTTAAATCAAAATCAAAACCACCGCCCTTTAATCTAAGTGTTATTGTTTTGCCGACACCTCCATTTGTAAACCTAATTCTAGTGTCTCCAAGTATCTCCAAAGTTTGAAATGGTTCTTCATCAAAATCAATAGTAACATTACCGTTATTCCAGTTTAAAAGTTTAACTCCATATTTAGTTTCCCTGCCTATGGTTTTGCTAGTTAAAGTCTGTTGCCCGTCAAGAGTCACATTACCTATACCCGGGACAATGAAGTTAGGCCCAATTCCGGAATCGATAACTTGACCTCTGTGGTTTTGAATAAAGCCACCACTTATAGAAGTTGCATGGAATAAAGGTTTTGATACGGATCCTACGGTGTTCGGTTCTCCAGAAGTTAGCAAACCAGCAGTTGAATCATCAAGCCAATAAACTGTACCCGGTACAAATTGCGCTGGAGTTGTTTTTTCTGCAAATGGGCTGTTAGCGATTGATCCAGTTGCCCAACTAACGTGACCTTCCGTCACTATGGTGAAAGAATTATTTCCTGTATCTAGAGACTCAACTACACCCATTACTTCTGAATTCTGCTCTGAGTTAGCTCTAGATTTTACGTATTCCGTTCCGTTGAATCTAACTGCATCAATTATGCCGAACGCATTCTCCCCTACCCAAAAATCAGTTTGTTGTATCGTTTTCTTAACTGCGTTAGTGCTGCCACTGATTTGCCCTATCGGTCCCGCTTGACCTTGTGCGCCTTGGGGGCCCTGTGCGCCTGTTGCCCCAGTTAATCCCGGAGGGCCGCCTTCAATTCCTTGAGGTCCTTGAGGGCCGCTTAAGCCGCTAACAACAAGGTCCCAATACTTGTCGTCAGCAGTACCAGTGGGCGTGTGGCCCAAGTTAGCTGCGCCAGTCCATACGTTTATAAAGGAATTAGTTCCTCGAGATACGATAGTATTACCACTATAGGGTATAATGGGGTTCCAAATACCACTCCAATATATTGATTCTCCAGTGGGTCCAGTTTCACCAACACCCGGGCCTTGAGGTCCCACGCCTCCTTGCGGTCCAACTGTACCCACATTTCCTTGTGGTCCTTGTGGCCCATTACTTGGCCCTTGTGGTCCTATTAAACCCTTGTCTCCCCTTGGGGAAAAAGATAAAACAACTTTCTCGTCCTCTTTGAACGCACCCGTAATTAAATGATTAGTTTCGCTAGAATTTATAAAACTAACCGGAACTTCATAATAACCAGATTGATTTACAACACCGCCCGCGACATTAAACGAAGCGAAGTTAGAGGGGTTGTCATGATTAAACACACGAAGCGTACCTTTAGTATCGCTAGTAGAATTAGACAGCAAAGATAACCAAGGTTCGTTGTTAACAAGGTCATACTTACCAGTTTGGTTGTAATATCCAGAATCTTGTATGTAAAATTTTGTTACTGTATCGAAATTACCAGTTGAATTTACCGTAAAGTAACCCGTGCTTCTGGTACCACTATTCGGATAAGTTTGTACAGAACCAGTCTGATGATCATAATAATAAAGCGTGCTGTCTCCCCCAAATCCTCCCCTTTCTCCAGTTGGGCCTATGGCCATTTTTACTGCGCCTTCTCCGGGTTTGGTGGTTCTAATTACCCCATCAGTGCCCATGCTGAGCTTGACATTGCCCATGTATATACTGTCCCAATTTAAGTATAAATCATTCCAAGGTCTTGTGGGGGAACCTAGATCATGAACGCCACTTTGTATAGGTAATAAGTTACCAGTCGCTGGGTATATTGAATTCGCTGCTCCATCTATACCTGAAACAGAAATTGATTCTGCGTAAACTGTTTTCCAAGGTTTATCGGCGGAGCCTAAATCATGAGCGCCGCTAGAAGCAGGGTTTAAATCTGTAGCTTTTCCAGATGTAGTACCCGCAAATACACCACCGATATATCCAGAAAGATCGGTTTGCTCTATTTGCTTAACTCTAATTTTATTATCAGCCATACCCTTATACCTTGGAATCCCTTTAGATTTCTCAATTAATTACACTTTATTGTATCATTACTGGCGAAAAAGTCGACGTAATATCACTTGATTCTGATTTCATGTCATAATAACTTTTTAAGGCCCAATTTGCCAACATTAAAGTAGTATAATTATCCTTTCTTGCTCTCGTTGCTGAAGTACTTCTTTTCAGGTGGAGTGGTAAATCAAATGTCTGAGTTCCTTTGGCCGTGCTTTTAACTTCAACTAAAGAACATTGCTTTTTGGTTTGATATACTAAGCTGTCTTGCGTATCGATAAAATCTCCTACGTTTTGCTCTCCAGTTAACTGAAGTTTTACCTTTTCCCCTGTTTGAGACATGAATGCGGCGGAATTAGCGCTAGTTTTTGACGCAAACCATATTTTTTTGTGGTCGATGCATGCCTGAAGGTGTTCATTAGCCTTTCTTATGAAATCTGTAGAGAAATTTTGCTTAAAAACAATCCTTCCAGACTCCTTACTGTACTCTCTCCGCAGTTTTCTTAGTTCTTTTACGTAATCTGCCTCTTCTTTAGTTGAATCGAAATCTATAAAAGACATATTAATCTTATCCTGAGTAAATAAAGAATTTTCATTACAACTGTCAATAAACTGATAACCAGCATTATCAATACAAATCATCTCAATATTAAAATGACTCATTATATAATACATATATTTGATATGATCTTTAAGGTCGCCACCTGCAACAGCATAACTATGAACCAAAGTGCCTTGTTGTGTTTCGTCATCCAATTCTAGGACAGACATAGCAAAATAATCAGAAGTAGGACTGTTACTGAAACTCGGGTCAATAGCCATTATATACTTCTCACTAGGCTTGCCTTTAATTAAAGTCGTTGGAGATTGCCCGTCTGGTATAGTGCATTCATACATTTTCTTAGCGCTGAAATAAGAATCAGATCCGTCAGTAAATTGAGCACAATACTCGCGCTGAAAACTAGAGTGACTTTGACCACCGTTTTGAGCTTCCTCAATTACCGTATGGTCAATCATGTAATCAGGTAAGGCTTCATAACCCATTTGAGAAATAAAGTAAGTAGCATCTCCAGTTTCTTTGGAGTAAATATGATCAACCCACTCTTTGTAAGTTTTATATAAATTTTCGAAAGTATAAGAAGCAGAAGAAAGAGCAATCATTTTAGAATCATTTTCGAATACCAGTCTTTCCCCCTCTGTCATCTTACCCGCTTCTATAAGCTTATCTTCCATCTCTCTAACTTCTAACCTCTCTTTCATGTTTTGTGGCGCAACCAAGAACGGCATAAGAACTGTTTTAATTGTGTCCTCGGGTAGAAGCAAATACTCATCAAGAACAAGAACGTTTGCGCGAAAACCACGAATTTTTTCGCCAGACAATGGGATAGCTGTTATAGTACCCCCGTTTATCTCCCACCTAAACTGATCATTCCTTTTTGATTTTGCGCCAAAAGCTTGCGCTAGTAATTCGGCGCCTTTTGAGTCAACGAATTTTTCTAAATTTTCAAATATAAAACGGGCTGTTCTAAATGTGGGTCCAGCAATGAGAATTTTTGTATTGGGTTCAAATATGCACTGAAGGAAGCAGTAGACAGCAGCGATAAAAGATTTGCCACAACCACGACCCCAAACACACATGCTAAAATTTCTATTAAATAACCCCTTGAGAGTAACTTCTTGAAATGGTGCTAATTTTATTCCAGATATTAACTCAGTTGTTATGCCTAAGTTCGACCTTAAAAATTTAGCTAAAGTTATCTTAGCTTCTTTGTCGTTAAGATCGCCCTTAATTTTCATTAACTCTTCGTTAATGTTTATTAATGGTTTCTCATATTTTTCTGGCGAATATAACATGCTTTATAAGATTTTTAAGTCGTATGCTAATTGTAAGTCGACATTTTTATACGCGCACTCGCACGTAAAGATTCTTTCAATTACTCTTGAGGCTTCCTTCCTACCATTAACAAATAAAAATTGAATATGTGGGTATTTTTGGGATAAGCTTCTTACTCTATGAAACACAAACTCTGGAGTAGCCTTAACATTTTTAAATACCTTCTCCTTGTTATAAGACTTTCTTTGCTCATTAAAGTATAGAGCATTTGTAAATTTAGACTCGACTAAGATGATTAAATTAGCTTCGTTTTCTTTTGCTCTCTCTATCTCCTTGACGAACCTCTCGTAACCCCCACTTAGAGTACCAACAAAGTCAGACAGCCCCTTTCTTTCTATATAGCAGTTGCATGTGGCTTGCTTGCTATTAAAAGCGTAGTCTCCATAATCTAGTTTACGCACCTCTACTCCCCTAGAGAATCTTAATGGACGTTGTTCGCGCGTATCTATAAATATTTTATATTCGGGTTTGTCCCACTGACTAGCGCTGATAATTTCCCTTACATTTTTATACTTATTTTTAAAGCCTATCTCTGAGCAAAGTTTGTAATAATCTCCGAATATTTCGTTGTAGTATTGTATCGGTGGGCTGAGTATAGATCTTAATTCAACTTGAGTAGGCGTATAAACTAGCTCTTTCTCTTCTTTCCTACTAACTAAAAGCTCCATGCAATAATTCTTAGCTTCTTCTTGACTTTGAGATTTAAGCCACATCCTTAGGTTAGTTCTAGAATTGAAATCAGAAGAAAAATATTGTTTTTTGTTTTTGAATTTTATGAAGTCTCCAGTATGAAGGTCATACCTAGGGAAATACTTTTGATAGTACTCAACCATTCGTAAATCATGAGCCTTGATATGAGCATGAAGCTGTCTATCAGAATCAAATTCTTTACCACATACCGCGCATTTAACCATTTAATATCTCGTCCTCTCCTATTCCTAAGATTTTGGCTTTCATTTCGTCTATGGTTTCTAGTCTGTCGACCTCGTCCTTAACGGACTGCTTCCTTAAGTCGGCAAGCTTCAACATTTTTTGCCTAGACTCTTCTTCTTTCCACATTTCTACTAAATTTAAAATGCTGGCGGTAGCTTTGATTTGTTTACTTAAGCGCGTGCTTCTTTTCTCTTTAAGGTCGCTGAGTAGCTTTTGCTGACGAGTTACGCATTGATTATACTCCGTTCTTGCTGTGTTGTTAGCCTCAATCAACGCCATCGGTATTTTTCCACCGGTCTCTACCTCTTGGTCGATTTGTCTTTGTATGATTTGGATCGTAGCTTGAATATTAAATGATATAACAACTTCCATTGACAATACTATATACTGATCTACCTCTTCCTGAGTAAGATCAAATTTGTCATATGTATATCTGATAAAACTACTCTCGAATAATTCTCTATCATTTTCTGTTCCGTATGTGTTAATCTGGTGGATAAACCTATAGGTACTTAAGTAACCAATTAAAGACTCTATATCTTTTTTTTGTTTGGGTAAAATTTTTGACTTATCTATGGCATCTAAGACGTATTTATTTATCCTCATAATGGCCGCAGCTTGCGTTCTGGGAGGTTTATATTCCTCCTGTGGTACATCATTAGGGTCAGCGTACAAGTCTTCAGGAGAAAGCGTTTTGATGAATTCGTTGACTGCTTTTGTTTCTGCGTTGAGATTGTTTATTCTTTCGTTTCCGAATAATATTCTAGCTATCTCGACCGCCTTCATAGTATAGACGTTATTAGTTATGTATTCTTTTTGCTCGTCTGATAATACTATGTCTTTCGGTTGGTACTCGTGAGCTCCTCTGGCTTTTATTTTTCTGGTGGCTAGGAATTCTTTAACTGCCCTACCCTCCTTACTTCTGCCATCGATTTTTTGATCTGGGAAAGCTGCTTTTATGAGTTCGAGTAAAGACGGTGGATCTTCTGGTCTTGAGTTCCACAGATCCAGAATTATCTTCCTTTGATCATCTGATAATGAATAATTCATTTTAAAAAAAGTCTATTTCGTGCTTATCTAAAACTTTCTTAACCTTTATTAGTATGGACTTCTTGATATTTTTAATTTGTTTGTAACCCGGGGATCTGTTTTTTTCTGAAGTCCTATAGCCCATTAATTTAGCAACTTCTTTTTCAGATTTATTTTCTATATATAAGTAATTATACATTTTCCACTCTAAAGGCTTTAAAATAGTTTGCATTTTCTCATGTAGCTTTTTAGCATTAGTTTCTATGTTAAACTCTCCCTGCTCCAACATTTTCACTTCGTTCTGGTGATTCTCTATTGAAAGCGGTATCTTAATGTCATAAGCTCTTTTTTTGTTCTTTTCCCAATCTGCATATAATGGACAATCAGAGCACTGTTTAGAATATATCTCGCAAAGATTCTCCCCTTCTGCAGCTGCACATTTTAAACATGGCCTACTATAATTACCATAATGATTTCTTATTAAATTTTTAATTTGGTTGGATATTATTCTGTTCAACCAAGGGCCCAGTGGTTTCGCTGGGTCATACATATCCCATTTTTTATATATATGGACACGAATGATTTGCGAAACATCTTCGTAATCCATCCACGCCAAGGCCGTAAGGTTCCATTTATTTCTCCTTTTTCTAATCTCTTCATCTACTAGATGAATGCTTTCTTCGAAAGAGGGTTTTTTAGACTTACTTTTTCTTTTTTTCTTCGGTCTCATTATCCGGGAACATTTGTCCGAATGTCATACTCTTCCTCTCGTCTTTTGTTATTTCTACGTCTAGACCAGTCATTGCATGTATGCGTGGATCTATTTCTCTTACGTCATATTCGTCTAGCTCGACGGAATCTAAATTTTGATTATCGGGAGGGGGTGTAGCGAGTGTATTATCTGAGGCTTTTGTTTTGGTTACGAAATTATACCCACAATTAGAGCAAAACTTAGGCTTACTAGTCGTATACTCTAAAGGAGTTCCGCATTCTGTGCAATACATTTTCATATAAAATTATATTAATATATGGGAGTAAATAACATTTTTTTTAAGATTACAGGCGTGTTACGAATGTGTAAACTATATAAGAATGAGCTCTTCTGAAAGAAACCAAGCACGATCAGAGCTATCGAAAATAGGTGATCACTCTCTATTCATAATTAATGAATCCCACAAAATTCTCGGCAA
>MDSZ01204108.1_pt1 | contig 12620 bp, 11 predicted proteins | sample 811201 | NCBI WGS metagenome assembly MDSZ01 (sample SAMN05326647, study PRJNA326480) | marine metagenome | isolation source: seawater | place: Indian Ocean: North | collected 2010
AAACAGCAAGAACAGCACCCTCCAGTTCCAGAGGATGGCTTACCAGAGGGTTGGACCATAGAGCAATGGAAGTACTATGGAGAGGAATGGCTAAAGAGGCAAAATTGACCATTTCTCTCTCTAACTTCTTAAACGCACCTTCAAGAAGGTGCCACTGACAGCAAAGACCCCAAGGAGCAATTGCCATGTCGGAAATCGAGGTCCCGGAACAAGACTCAGATGAAGAGTCAGAGGACCCAATTGAGTCATGGGAGGAAGGCTCCGCATTTGGAGTATCCGATGATAGCGATCCATTGTGCGAGACCCCAGTTGAGGATTGGATAATGGGGATAGACATAGAATCAACCGAGCAAGTGCCTATCCCAGAAAAACTGGTCGACCAGGTAATAGGGCAAGAGGCCGCTTCAATCGTAGTCAGAAAGGCCTCGGAACAACGCCGTCACATGATCATGGTCGGCGAGCCTGGGACCGGGAAGTCAATGCTGGCTAGGTCAATGACAGAATTCCTCCCTCCAGAGCAGCTCGAAGACGTTCTGGTATACAGAAATCATGAGGATGAGAACGAGCCCAAAGTGAGGACAGTACCCGCCGGAAGAGGATCCAGGCTCATAGCCGAGAGAAGATCACATGTCCGCCAACAGAGGGAGAGGACCAACAGGACGCTCCTGTTCATCGCGTTAGTTGTAGGCGCTGCCCTTCTCCTAGCTACCATATCCTCAGGAGAAATCCTAACATTCATTTTCGGATCTTTCATTCTCGTCTTCGGATACTTTTTCCTTCGCTCGAGATTAACCGCAGGCGACGAGTCCAATATCCCTAAACTGCTGATCAAGCATGAGCGCAGCGACGAGCCACCTTTCGTAGACGCAACGGGAAGCCTGGCCGGGGCATTGCTCGGAGACGTCAGACACGATCCATTCCAATCTGGAGCTGACTTGGCAACACCTGCTCACGAGAGGGTCGAGCCAGGAGCAGTCCACAGAGCAAACAAAGGAGTCCTGTACATAGACGAGATAAGGATGCTGAGGATGGAAGAACAACAAGCTCTCCTTGTTGCGATGCAGGAGCGCGAACTTTCGATTAGTGGGCGTTCAGAGAGGTCTTCCGGAGCCCTGACCAAGTCAGAACCAGTCCCAACGGACTTCATACTAGTCGCCGCTGGAAACCTCGACAGCATCCAAAACATGCATCCAGCGCTGAGGAGCAGGATCAGGGGTTACGGATACGAGGTCTACGTCAATACGGATATGAAGGATACCGAGAGGAATAGGCGCAGGCTGATTCGCTTCATCGCCCAAGAGGTAAGAAACGAGATGAAAAAGGACACGGGCAAGGCCATACCGCACTTCGACAAGTCTGCGATTGGGCTGGTGCTGAAGGAAGCACAGAGGAGGAGCGGTAGGAGGGGCAAGCTATCCCTGAGGCTTCGCGAGCTGGGCGGGCTGGTCAGAATAGCCGGCGACCTAGCAGCCGAGGACTCATCCAAACTCACTCAGTCAAAACACGTGGTCAGAGCGCGAGCAATCGCAAAGCCATTGGAGCAGCAAGTGGCTGATAGGTACCTGGAAAGGCAATCAGAGTACTCTATGCTGGTCAACGATGGTACCAGGGTGGGCAGAGTCAACGGACTAGCGGTCCTCGGAGCGGACACCGGGCTATCCGATTACTCCGGAGTGGTACTGCCAGTAGAGGCAATGGTCACTCCCACTCAGGGCAGGTCGGGACAGGTAATCGCAACAGGAGGGCTATCGGACCTAGCCAAGGAAAGCGTGACGAATATCAGTGCCGTCGTAAAGAAGCTAACTGGCAAGGACATCAGGGACTTCGACCTGCACGTCCAGTTCCCCGGAACTCACAATGTGGATGGGGACAGCGCCTCAATAACCATGGCAACCGCCATCATTAGCGCGTTTGAGGGAGTGCCGATCGACCAAAACCTAGCAATGACAGGTTCGCTGACAGTCCGCGGCGAAGTTCTTCCCATCGGAGGGGTCTCAGCCAAGATAGAGGCGGCTGCCAAATCAGGAATCAAGCGAGTAGTCATCCCTAGGTCCAACATGAATGACGTCCTAATCGATGAAAAGTACGAGTCCCAGGTTGAGATACTAGCGGTCGACTCCCTCGATGAGGTGCTAGAGTACGCACTGGTCGGCAAGGAAGAGAAGGTAACCCTGGTCGAGAGGCTCGCTCAAGTTATCGACACGATATCCACCGGCACAGACACTCAACCATCGGCATGAGCCACTACCAATCTTTCAAGTGCTATTCACCACAGCACGCTAGGTAGAATGGCCATCGACAAACGCTCTCCCATGGGGATCCTCTTCCTCGTCGTCCTGGTTGATATGCTGGGGCTGACCCTAGTCATACCCTTCCTGACATACTTCGTTCAGGACCTCGCATCTGCAGGCGGGATAGTGGATAGGGGGGAGCGCGACTTCTGGGTCGGCATCGTGATTGCGACCTACTCACTAGCCCAATTCATCTCGACACCGATTCTCGGTGCGATATCCGACCGCTTCGGGAGAAGGCCGGTATTGATGTTCGGCTTGGCTGCAAACTCGATCTTCTTCATTGTCTTCGGTCTTTCCGGTAGCCTAGCAATGGCGTTAATCGCACGATTCTTGGCAGGTGCTGGCAATGGTAACATCGCAGTCGCAAAGGCATACATCGGCGACATAAGCAAGGATGATCAGGTTGCGAGCAGGATGGGGATGCTTGGGGCGGCATTCGGTCTCGGATTCATGGTGGGGCCATTTATCGGCGGCATACTCTCAGATCCTGCCACAGGATTCGGAGGGCCCTTCGATAGCCAGTTCTGGTCCGACTACCCATATCTCCTACCTTGCATATTCTCGAGCGCTATGTCGACTATAGCGCTAATTCTCGCCATCTTCAAGCTACCTGAAAGCCTTCCAAAGGAGATGCGATCCAAATCAAAGAAGTCACCGCTATCACAGCTGGGAGAGACATTTTCCGCAATAACATCCGTGGTACGAATTCCCACCATTTCGTCATTAGTCAATGTGAACTTCCTGTTCCTCATCGGATTCACCATGATGCACGGGACGTTCATACTCTTCACCTCCATGGATATCGAAAGCGGTGGCCTAGGTTGGAGCGAGAGGGAAAATGGCTGGGTTTTCGCCTTCATAGGGCTAATGGGAGTCATCGTCCAGGGTGGACTGATAAGGCCCCTCACTCGTAGATTTAGCCTCAGAGGGATGATGCTAGCCGGCACTGCGCTAACCGGAATCGGAATCTCAAGCATCCCATATGCTTCGGCTGACATGTCAATGCTGATTTTCTGGTCATTCTGCGCATCATTCGCCATTGGCAATGGAATATACTCCCCCACCCAAAGCTCACTCCTAACATTCGCCTCCAAGGACGGGGGTTACGAACTAGGTACGATAATGGGTGCCCAGGAGGGACTTGGGGCACTTGCCCGTATCCTAGGGCCATTACTATCGGCATATATCTGGTCAAATACGGTCGAGGGCGAAGGGCTTTGGTCCTACCATACTTGTTTCAGAGTCTCCGGACTATTCTTCTTAGTAGCACTTTTACTCCAGCTACGACTACGAGGACTACAGGCTGTTAAGCCCGATCCCAGGAGCCTCTAGAATGTCAGTTCCAGCAGTAGTAGCCCACGGTGGCGCCGGGCCCGGACCAGAGAGACTAGCAAACGTCGAGAGGGCGGTAGCCATCGCAGCGGGAGTCCTAAGTACGGGGGGGTCTGCAGTCGAGGCTGCGGTAGAGGCCTGTGTCGTACTAGAGGATGATCCAGTCTTCAACGCAGGCACCGGCTCGGTGTTCAGGACTGACGGCTCCATATCGCTGGATGCCTCAATCCAGACTTCAGATGGCAGGATTGGTTTTGTTATCGGGATGGGGGAAACTCCCAATCCCATAAGGGTGGCAGCTAGCCTACTGGACGAGGACATAAACGGCCTAAGTGGTGACGGAGCTCGTTCCTACGCCGATAAGAAGGGGCACAAAAGATCCCCTGTCCAAGGTAGGAAAAATTTCGATGGAGCTACAGACACCGTGGGGGTCTTGGCTAGAGATAGGGACGGAATAATAGTCTGCGCAACGAGTACAGGCGGTTGCAGCGACATGCCTCCGGGAAGAGTAGGGGACGTTCCTTTGCCCGGAAGTGGATTCTGGGTCCATGAAGGAGTGGGAGTAGGCGCCACGGGAATAGGTGAGGCGATCACTCGCGGCCTCCTCAGCTTCAAGGTCGCAGATCTCATCTCCAGAGGGGGAGAGATCGAGAAATCCATGATGAAAGCTCTGGATGAGTCGATAGAGGAAGGGGCTGAGGTGGGGATAATAGCCCTCTCTTCAGAAGGCACCGGCCATGGAATATCAAACAGCGAGAATATGCCCTGGGCGTCTTGGATAGCTAGGAAGTGAAAAGCTTTCTTTGGGATGCGCTTAAGGGCGACTCTCCTCTGGAAGGTTCGGAGATGATTGCTTGTCAGATTTGGATTCGCGAATCAAACAGATAGCCCAAGTACTCACACAACTAGACGACAACCAGGTTCCCAGGAACATCAGATCCGCAGCAAAAGAATCTGTAGACAAGTGGCTCCTTAATGGTGACAAGGATATGGATGTCAGACTCGGGATGACTGCATCCATACTAGATGAGATATTCAACGACCCCAACCTGCCAGGCCACTATGGGCCATTATGCCTCCAGATCCAGGCGGCCTTGGAGGAGATGCTGAATGAAGTCAGTCGCTCCTAGGGTTGAATAGAAAAAACCCGTCTGGACCAATGATTCGGATGGGCCAGTGGATCAATCTATCTTATGCGAACGTCGCAACGACCTCCCCCGAGGCCCATAGGGTAGCTTCGGAATGGGCCGATTCTCTGGCTAGAGGAGGAGCGGCGGAATTCGACGGCGAGGCGGAGAAGAATGGGATGATGCCTCTTCGGGAAGCTTCGTCAAAACTACTCTCCTGCGAGGTCAGGGACGTCTGCGTCGGATCGAGCGCCACGGAACTAATGTGCTCAATTGCATGGGCGGTCCCTCCCGTATCCGGATCAAACATCGTCTCAACCAGGTCATCATTCCCCTCCACGGTATACCCGTGGTCCAGAGTGGCCACAGAGAGCGGCGCGGAGGTCAGGCTCGCCGATCACGATGAGAACCTCTACACCAACCCAGAAGACGTACTCGCGATGATAGACGAGGACACCTCCATAGTAGCACTATCCCACGTGGAGTTCTCCAATGGCCAGAGGTATGACCTGCAACGTTTCTCAGACGCCGCCCACTCGGTCGGGGCGATTTTCGTCGTTGATGCAACCCAGTCCATGGGTATGATCCCCATAGATGCATACTCCACCGGGGCGGACGCAATAGTCTCCTCCGGATACAAGTGGCTAAGAGGCACTTATGGAGCTGCAGTGGGGTACTTCTCCCCCAATATCATCTCAGAGTTGAACCCGGGACTAGTCGGTTTCAGGAGCAACTCGGACATATGGGACCTGAGGGCGGACAGACTCGAACTTCCAGGAGATGCAAGCAGATTCGAGTACACTACAATTCATTTTGGAGCGGCACAGGGGCTCGCGGCAGCAATAGTCGAGTTGAATGAAATGGGCATAGACAACGTGTGGAGGCATGACTTGGAACTAGCCACACATCTAATCAGTGGGGTGGAAGAATTGGGCATCGAGGTCATCTCCCCCCAATCCGAGGCCGAGAGGAGCGCGATAGTCAGCCTCCGGATGCCGGAAGGGGAAAGTAGCGAGGAAGTAGCTCACAGGCTCCAATCAGATTTCTCAATCCTAGTAACAAGCCGATCAGGGATGCTGAGAATTTCCCCGCACATAGATAACGATCTGCAGGATATAGAATCCCTTCTTTCGGCCCTGAGTGAGATCCTTCAGATATAGGGACTTATGATTACGCCAGCTATTGCGAACATGATCAATGCGATCCCCCTGTCTATAACTCTCCAAGCCTCGGGCTTGTTAAGCACCTTTGACATCCTCTTCGCCCCATAGCCTAGTGTGAAGAAGAATAGGAAGGATGCCGAAGTCGCCCCGAGGCCGAAAGCAACTTTCTCATCCCCCGAGAAGTCCATCGATGCACCACCGATCAGGAGAAGGGTGTCAAAGTAAACATGAGGATTCAGGAATGTTATTGCGAGAGCTGTTCCGATAGCCGAGGAAAGCGAGCCTTCAGCTGCCCCATCTAGAGAAATCCCCTCAGGGTTAATAGATGATTTAACCCTTAAAATTCCATAGCCAATTAGGAATGCACATGCACATGCAGCAATCACTGGTTTCGCCGATTCGAAATTTGATACGAATGATCCAACCCCCAAGATCCCGATTGCGATCAATCCTGCATCCGCCAAAGAGCAGACAAGACAAACAGAGAACACATGGGACCTCCTTAGCCCCTGTCTCATCACGAATGCATTCTGGGGGCCGATTGCTAGAATCAGGCCCAAGCTGAGTGCGAAACCCTCGAGTCCGGCAGACTCGACTCCCATGCTCATGTCTTCCTGCGTTCTGCAGCCTTTTTCCTCAATCCTGTGTAACCGCACTTCCTGCAGTTTCTGGGAGGCTTGATCCCACCATGAGCACGATGAGTGGCCGAGCAGTTCATACACACCCACTTAATCAGCATTCGAGCCTCAGCCTCTGGGTGCCTCTGTGCCATGTTTCCCCGCGACCTGCCTGCCCTTCATAACCGCTTCCCAACGCATCTCGTAGAGCATTATCTTCTCCAAAGCATTCAAACGCCTTCGGCCATGCACCACCTCCGTTGCCTGCCACCGTCGTGCTAGGGGCCCAATGGGGGGATGAGGGCAAGGGCAAGGCCATAGACCAACTGGCACCAAATTCACAGTGGGCGGTTCGTTTCCAGGGTGGCAACAATGCGGGCCATACAATCGTAGCCGGAGGGACCACCCTCAAAATGCACCTGCTCCCTTCTGGCATAACATCTAGGGATTGCAATCTAGTACTCGGTTGTGGGATGGTCATTGACCCGTGGGTCTTAGACAGGGAACTAAGGGAGTGGTCAGAGCTTACGGGCGAGAGTCCCGAAGGAGAGCGCCTCTTCATCAGTGAGAGGGCAGCGGTAATCCTTCCATTCCACCGGATATACGACTCCACTGACACTCTCGTCGGCACCACGGGCAGAGGCATAGGGCCAGCATACCGCGACAGAACCGAAAGGGTCGGCATAAGGTTCGCAGATATACGACTCAACATGTCTAGAGACTCTGCGATTGCAGAGATGTCCTCGAGAATGAATGCCCAACTATCCTCAGTGGGGGTGGAAGAGAGTATAAGCCCAGAGAAACTCAAGTCCGAGCTCTCTTGGATCTCTCAGCGATTCTCCAGTGCCATCCGTGCAACCGGACCGATGCTGGACGCTGCCCTTTCGAGGGGCGAGCAGGTACTTCTAGAGGGGGCGCAGGGGGCGATGTTGGATATCGACCAGGGGACGTACCCCTTTGTCACTTCATCAGTGACTTGTAGGGCGAATGCTACCCATGGGGCCGGTATTCACCCAGGTCACATCGACCAGTGCTACGGCATCACGAAGGCATACACCACGAGAGTGGGCAATGGACCATTCCCAACAGAGCTCTCGCTAGATGAAGGCCCGGGGAAGCAGATGTCAGTAGTCGGCCATGAATTCGGGACAACTACAGGGCGCCCCAGGAGAACTGGATGGCTGGATGCAGTCGCACTCAATGAGAGTCAGAGGCTGAACGGATACACTGGACTCGTAGTCACCAAGCTCGACGTCCTAGGTGGCCTGGATGAGATCAAGATATGCACAGCATACCAACTGGACGGAGAGGAAATAACCCATGTCCCTTCATCATCGGAGGATCTAGCAAGATGCACGCCGGTTTACGAGAGCCATCCGGGATTCGCAGCACTAGATGACGACAAATGGATAGAGATGGCGGGCGAATCAAGAAATGGAGGGGGGATAGACTCCCTCCCGGCCCCTATCAGGTCATACCTTTCTCGGATAGAGGAGATCACAGGGGTGCCTGTGGTGAGCGTAGGAGTCGGCCCCGACCGACTCGCCTCGATCGCCAGCTCGGGCGGGCCGTTCGATATCGAGATGTCCGAAGCAACCTTCTAATCGGCACGCATCGCCGGAACCACAATGGGATTCAAGTCAAGGGCCCGGAAGCGGAGGAAGAAATCCTCAGGCGGGGTCGGAGGAACTGGCGAGGAGCCCAAGTCAGAGTTCGAGGGAGAGGTCCCATGCGACATCAAAGACTGTGGGAATTGGGCCGATAAGAAGGCCGGCGGGAGGAAGATGGCCTATGATCGAGCAGTCGACGTTTGGGGCTCCTCTGGAATAACCAAGAAGGTCAGGAAGATATCTCTCTGCAAGAGCTGCTACAGGAAGTGGAAGAAAGAGAAGAAGGGTGAGCCCAGGGAGTGGGAATAGTCCAGAATTTTGACTGCGAAACTATGTTAGACGATTCGCCTCCCAAGCACCATGAGTCAACCGCTGAATGAGCCGATAATGGGATATGCGCCCGGAAGCCCAGAGAGGGAGGCGCTTCAGGATGAGATGGATAAACAGCTGAGCGAGGTCATCGAGATACCCTGTGTGATCGACGGCGAGCTGATCTTCACCGGAAAAACAGTCGCCCAAGTAGTCCCACACGACCATGGCCAAGTCCTCGCCAACGTACATCTGGCAGGAAGCGAGGAAATGGAGGCAGCATGCAGGGCAGCAGCGGATGCCCAGTCGTCCTGGATACAGCTCGGGCTGGAGGAGAGGTGTGCGATTTTCGAGAGGTGCGCTGACCTTCTTGCTGGAGAATGGAGGATGCGCGTCAATGCATCCACGATGCTCAATCAATCCAAAACCGCGTTCCAGGCGGAGATTGACTCCGCATGCGAGCTGATCGACTTCTGGAGATTCAACTGCCACTACGCCCGGGGCTTCCATGACGACCTACAGCCCCTGGTATCCCCGCCGGGAGTGGAGAATTCCACGGAAATCAGGCCTGTGGAGGGCTTCGTCCTATCGATAACGCCATTCAACTTCACAAGCATAGCCGCTAACCTGCCCAGCGCTCCAGCCATAGTGGGCTGTACCTCGGTCTGGAAGCCAAGCCGGAACTCCTACTACTCGAACTACGTACTAATGCAACTGATGATGGAAGCGGGCCTGCCTGCAGGGGTGATCAACTTCCTGCCGGGTTCGGGTGCTGCCATAGCCGACGCGGCACTATCCAACCCGGACTTCGCAGGGCTTCACTTCACTGGCTCCACCTCGACATTCCAGGGACTATGGCAGGAGATATCCAAGGCCCTCCCCGGACTTAGATCATACCCGCGGATAGTGGGCGAGACCGGTGGCAAGGACTTCGTCGTGGCCCATCCCGATTGCGACCACCGGGGACTACTCGTTGCCCTTCTGCGAGGGTCCTTCGAGTACCAGGGCCAGAAGTGCAGTGCAGCGAGCAGAGCATACGTCCCGTCTTCGGTTTGGGAATCCATCGGGGGCGATCTGTGCTCCGAAGTGGCCAAGATCAAGATGGGAGACCCAAGGGACTTCTCCAACTTCATGACCGCAGTCATCGATCAGAGGGCGTTCGACAAGATTTCTGGGTACATCCAGAGGGCCAAGGAAGACCCATCCTGCCAAGTAGTGGCCGGAGGGGGCTACGACGACTCCACCGGCTGGTTCATCGAGCCGACGATAATCGTCACCACCAACCCAGTATCCGAGACGATGTGCGAGGAGATATTCGGCCCCGTCCTGACCGTCTACGTCTACGAAGACGATGACTTCGAGGGGGCCCTTGAGATGTGCGACAAGGGCTCGCCTTACGCCCTCACCGGATCCATCTTCGCCAACAACGAGGACGACGTCCAGAGGGCGTTCGAGGCGCTTCGCTTCGCTGCGGGGAACTTCTACATCAACGACAAGCCCACGGGGGCAGTAGTCGCACAGCAGCCATTCGGGGGCGCGAGGGCAAGCGGTACCAACGACAAGGCCGGAGGCCCTCTGAACCTTCTAAGGTGGATCAGCCCCAGGTCAGTTAAGCGCACCCTGGACATACCTCAGGACTGGGGATACCCATTCATGCAGCCTGAATGAGCTAAGGCAATCTTGATTTGTCGCCCTCCGGACCCATGCTCACTGGGGAGCATTTGCTGAGAGGTCGCCTTGGCGACGACCCGTGAACCTGATCTGGGTAATTCCAGCGGAGGAAGAGAAATGGAAACGAATACCGCATACATACTGACTGCAAGCGTACTGGCCGCCTTCGGCTACGTCGGATACAAGTCCGCTAAGAGGGATATCGACGATGACGAGTACCTGTCATCACGGGGTAACCAAGGGTGGCTGGGGATAGGACTGAGCCTCTTCGCCTCTGGGATGGGGGCATGGGTGCTGCTCACTCCCTCCGAGGTTGCATACTACGGCGGGTTCTGGGACGTGTTGGGATACGCAGCCTCATCCATGACCCCATTCCTCCTACTGGCCTATGTGGGGCCGATGATCAGGGATCGCCTCCCCGAGGGAATCACACTGGCCGACTACGTCAGGCATCGGTTGGGTAGGCCCATGCAGATCTACGTCGGGGCGATCTCCATCCTCTACATGTTCACTTTCCTCTTCGCCGAGTTCACAGTGATAGGGAAGGTGATGGAACACCTCTCGGGGATGGACCCTCTGCACCCCATGATCATGGTCGGAGTCGTGACTGCGACCTACACCGCCTACGGGGGCCTCCCCGCATCCTTGGCGACTGACAGGATCCAAGCATGGGTAATTGGGGCCCTTGTGACTGTGGTCCTCATGGTCATCGTGGGGGCGGACCTGGGCCAGATGATGAATGACGCCAGGGCATACAACACAGATGACGACTGGTCCCTACTAGGGAGCATGAGCTACTTTGGGTCATGGGAATCCGGGTTGGCCATCGTTGTCGCTGTGACGGCGGCCGAGATGTTCTCACAGGGCAACTGGCAGAGGGTGTACGCCTCCGACAACGACGAGTCCCTGAGGAAGGGCGCCCTACTAGCTGCTGCGATGGTCTTCCCACTCGTGTTCGCAATGGGCTTCCTCGGGACTGTGGCAGCAGGACAAGGGGGCATAGCAGACCCCACCATCGCCTTCTTCTACCTGATAGACCAATCCAGCTTCGTATTCGTATCGGTCCTCATCGTGCTTGTGGTCTCCCTCGTGTGCTCCAGCGCCGACACTCTCCAGAACGCCGTAGTGGCCTCTCTCTCCAGGGACATCTCCGATGGCAGGGCCGACCTGTTGACATCCAGGGTGGCCACTATGGCGATGATCCCCCTGGCAATCTACTTGGCATTGGGCCCCACAATCCTGGGTTTCGAGTTCAATGCATGGAGCGTCTTCGGGATATTCCTCTTCGCCGACATGCTAGCGGCAGCCACCGTTTCCCCCGTCCTGATGACCCTATGGGGGGGAGTTTCCTCCCGGGGAGCGCTGATTGGGTGCCTGGCTGGGTTCGCCTCCGTGGCGATCTATGGGCTGGTGGAACCGCCGACCGATGCCGCATTCTACATGTACATACTCCACCCGACAGAAGATGCCATCCCGGCCAGAGATGGCGGTCTGACGAACCTGTATGCATTCTTGTCCGCCATCATAGGATCAACGATAGCGACGGTAGCAGGTTCATACGCACTACCCGACGAGTAGTGCCATGGTCGCGCAGCTTCGCCCATGGGCCGGCTTCTGGAAGGGCACTTGGTCCCGGAGGGAGAATCTAGGGGGCTTCCAATTTCCCATCGAGGTCATCACATTGGGATTGGTGATGGTCGCTGTCCCGTACTTCGCCACCAACAACATCGCAAGCATCTACCTGGGTACGGTCTGGGACCCGGAGATAGGGCTGGACAGGGAAATCCCAGTCCTGAACTGGACCATACTCCCCTACGCACTACTCTACCTATTCTACCCGGTGACCCTGTTGGTGCGCCCAAGTGGCGAGAGGGGGGACGCAGAGCTTCTGGTGGGCATGCAGACTCTGATCATGGCCACTGCCTTCTGCTGCTTGATATTCCTGGTGCTCCCGGCGGAGATTGACCTCAGGGACCAGATAGACTGGGACTCGATGAACAGCTGGGAGCTGGCACTCTTCGAATTCATACACCAATCCGACAACCCCTGGAACGCTTGGCCGAGCCTGCATATCGTGCATTCCTACCTCCTTGCACGGCTCATGACCTTCTGGGTCTCCAGGAAGGCGGGAAGCCAGCTCGCCTGGAGGGTCTTCTTGGTGGTGCTCTGGGTAGAGTGGGCATTGTTGAGCATCAGCATCCTGACCACCAAGCAGCACTACCTGTTCGACCTGGTGACGGGGATAGCATTCGCACAGTTTGCCTGGATGGCAACTAAGCCCACCCTCGACGAGATCGAGGACATGGGTCCCTCGGCCTTCGCCGAGAAGTGCGGGTGGACCGACTAGTTGTAGACGACGGACAGCAGACCGTTGGCGGCCTTCTCGCATGCGTTCGCTACGTCATCCATCCTCTGCAGGACCCTGTACATGTGCACAGCAGCCAGCGGCGCGTCCTCGCCGTGGCTGAATACGTAGGCAGCGGCCTTGCTCTCAACC
>MDSZ01040067.1_pt1 | contig 12617 bp, 9 predicted proteins | sample 811201 | NCBI WGS metagenome assembly MDSZ01 (sample SAMN05326647, study PRJNA326480) | marine metagenome | isolation source: seawater | place: Indian Ocean: North | collected 2010
CTGCGAGGAGAAGTTCTACGACGGTAAGCACGACGAGCGGCGATAGCCGACTTGGTCATCTTTAGTCTTCTACCGTATCTAGATCTCCTTGGTGATAATCTATTCCTTAGACTTCTAGCACGATTGTAAAGATTAGACTTTAAACTTCTAGCTCTAGCCCTCATTCTATCATACATAGGTCCTCCGAATACAGAAAGATCGGAGTCGTCCTGCATGCTTAAAGGAATGTTACCGTATGTTCTCTGCGACATAGTTGTTCTGCGTCTACGAACAGGCGAACGTCTACGACGAACGGGCGAACGTCTACGCTTGGGCGACTTCCTGCGTCTACGCTTGGGCGACTTCCTGCGTCTACGCTTGGGCGATCCCCTGGTTCTACGACGGTAGGCACGGCGAGCCGCAATGGCCTTCTTGGTCATCTTTAGTTTTCTCTTTCCAAATCCCATCCCAAGCTCACCTGGGACAGATTCGAGTCCATCCATAATAAGATCCATATTTATTTTAATATAAGTAATTTATTTTTTTTTTATAATTAATTAATATGTTTTCAAAGTCCACAATCACAAGGTATATCACCAAAACAACTACGACCGTACATTTGTTTACTTAAAGGACGATTACCAAATGTCCTGTTAGAATTCCAGTTGAAGTTAACAGAATCTAATTCATCAAGATCTTCCCATTTAGGTATTTCTTTACATCTACCAGTCACAGGGTCCTTGTATTTACCAAGGGGGCATCCCCGTCTGGGGTTTAACATCATTGTACGAACAGGTGATCTACTAATGTAACGCTTCCTTGTTACAGTTCTAGGTCTGAATTTATGTCTAGGAGCCTTAAGATTCTTGTATGAAACTCTAGCTCTAGATAAACGAGCTTTAAGGGCTTTCTTTGTTAAAGGTCTTCTGGTATATCCTCTGCGATCTTTACGCATCTTGTAGATACTAACTTTATTACGCCTAGCTAAAGTCTGTAACTGTTTTAAAGTTGGACCTAGGGTTTTCTTTTTATTTTTAGGTCTTTTTTTCCTAGGAGGTTTTCCAAAGAACCCTAACCCAAACAAACCGTCCCAGTCTACATTCTGGTATACTTTTTCAGCCGCACCAGTTTTTTTCTTGGGTTGTGCTTTTACTGGCTGCGCTTTTACTGGCTGTGCCTGTTTATTACAAACACACGGTGGACACCCTTGTTTACCCGTGAGCATAGACGATGCAGTCTTAAACATATTTATTTATTATTTATATAATATAATAATTTAAAGATAATTTCTATAACTTATTACATTACAATACATTATGAACCCTGTCTATGTATACCTCGAAAATAGTGCTGGGGTAAAACTTTCAATCAGAACACTCTCTAAAAGACTAAATCTAAAGAAGAGAACCGTACATTATTATTGTTATAAAGATCCTAGGATTAGAAAGGTTAAGGGTTTTGAAGTAGGTACAGGAAAGTCTAAAATCAATGTTTTTACTATTGACCCTTAACAATGTTAGGGAAAAATTTAGTTATCATTTCTTCATACTTGTCAAAAACTTTAAAAGTCCAAGCATTGTTCTCTTTTGACCAGCTTGCATTTTTAAATACAGACTTAATTGCATTTCGATTATCATATGTTTTTGTTCCATAAATGTAAATACTGTCTTCATTTACTCGATAAGCTAATTCCGGTTTCTGTTCAGTTTGTTTTGGTTCTTCTTCTACAGTTTCAACTGATATATTATTCTTAATTAGCGTATTGAGTAAATCTAATAGAGGTGACATATTAAGCTCTATTCCCTCTAATCTTTCTTCTAATTCTTCAAATCTTGAATCAAAACTTTCAATTCGCATTTCCATTTTACTTAAAATTTCTTCCATTCTTTCAAAGCGTGTATCAATTACATTAATTTCTTCTTCAAGATCCATTAAATTATATAATATAAATGTATAATCTGTTCTTTTATATAGTTTCTTTGATATTTTTATGAGATCTATAAAGTAATTTATAATCGCTTAAGTTAAATTCGTTCTTAATTATTTTTTCTATATCAGGTTTATATTTTTCGTTATCTACCCATATCTCCATTCTATACAACACACTAGAATATTTTGTACAATCTACTACACGTATTCCGTTTATATGAGACAATATAGGCTCGTTATTCCCTATCAACTGTAACATACAATCCATCCATTCATTATGTAATTTTTTTAAATCTGTACCATTTTTTATAGAATATTCAAAACCATTCCTATTCATAGAATGTTCCCAACATGGAAATATATCATCTCTAAAAAAAGAATATGCACATGGTATTGCATTTACCCTCTTAATCTTTTTAATGTTAACACCGTCTGAAAATATATCATATATTTTAGGGATATTATTAAATGTTCTCCAAAATGTTTCTACATCAGAAATGTCTATTAACTTTTCGATGTTATCGTTATAAAATTTTCCTAAATCTTTATAATGTAAATAAAGAGACCATTTAGAACTTAATTCCATCCTAATATATTATAAATCACGCTTTTAAATAACAATTTAAATTATAATATATTATTATTAATAAATGGAACTCTCTGGTAAAACAAATATAAATCCAAATGTTTGGGGACCTATTTTTTGGGATACATTACATTTAACAGCGTTTGGCTACCCATCAGATCCTAACGCTATAGATAAGAAATCTTATAAAAATTTTATATTAAACTATGTTAAAATATTACCATGTGATAAATGTTCTAGAGACGCTTTAGAATATATAAATATGATTAGCGATTTTGAATGGTCTAAAATATTAAAAACCCGAGATTCTTTTATAAAATGGACATGGGTTTTTCATGATTATGTAAATAATAAACTAGATAAAGTTTCTCCTAAATTAGACACGTTTAAAAAAGATTTTATAGATAAAAAAACACCTTATGTACCATCCTGGAGAACTTTTTTTAATAGATTAGCATTTTTTATACTCTTTATACTATTCTGTTTGTTTTATGCAAGATTTTTAAGAACTGCACGTTAAACATTCAACTGTATTTCTGTTAGTGTTTCCCTTTTTTTCATTTTTAACATCTGTTGAAAAATTCTGATTATCAAGAATAGATTTACTCCTAATGTAATAGGAACCGGTTTTAAGACCGTTTTTCCAGCCAAAGAAATGAATTGAATGAATAACCTTTGGTGTTGGTGGATTTACAAACAAATTAAGACTCTGACTCTGACATATAAAAGGTCCTCTATCGATGGCGAGTTGAATAATAGATTTCTGCGAAAGTTCCCAAGACGTCTTGTATACTCTTTCGATGTCATTCGGTAAATTTAAGTTTTGAACAGACCCTTTATTAAGCATTATCTTTTCAACTAATTCTTTATTAAATAAACCCCTATTCTTCAGTTCATCTATTAGATGATTATTGACAATAACATAATTCCCAGAAAGAACCGCTCTTGTATACAAGTTAGATGTATATGGTTCAAAGGATTCGTTATTGCCCATAATCTGTGCTGTTGATGCAGTAGGCATAGGAGCTACAAGTAGACTATTTCGGATTCCATGTGTTTTAACCTGTTCCTTTAGATAATTCCATTTTTCCATTGTATAAAGAAAAGGATACTCAAAAGTATCCCACATATCAAATTGCAATATTCCCTGACTAGCAGGGGATCCTTCGAAAGATTCATATGGTCCAAACTTTTTTGAAATTTCCATTGATTGTTCAACGGAAGCGTAATAAATACATTCAAATATTTTTCTATTAATAATTCTTGCTTCTTCGGAATCATAAGATATCTTAAGAAGCATAAAAAGATCTGCAAGACCTTGAACTCCTATTCCAACCGGTCTATGACGCATATTAGACAACATTGATTCTGGAGTAGGATAAGAATTAACATTAATAATACAATTAAGATTAATCACTACTTCTTTAGTTTTTTCATACAACAGTTCGTAATTTACATCCCCATATGGATACAAATCTGTAGGTTCTGTAATAAATTTAGGGAGGCAAATACTAGCTAGGTTACATACTGCTGTTTCATTCGAATCCGAATATTCCATGATTTCGGTACATAGATTACTACTCTTAATGATACCATAATTTTTTTGATTTGACTTTCTATTAACAGCGTCTTTGTATAAGATGTAAGGAAGACCTGTTTCAATCTGAGTATTAATAATCCTTTCCCATAGTTCCTTAGCTTTAATCTGTTTACGATACAAATTCTTATTTTCGTAATCAATGTACAACCTTTCAAATTCTTCACTATGAACATCATTCAGACCCTTACATTCATTAGGACACATGAGAGACCACATCTCATCGTTTTCTACCCTCTTCATAAACAAATCAGGGATCCATAGAGCATAAAAAAGATCTCTAGCTCTCATTTCCTCGGCTCCGTTATTTTTTTTAGCATCTAGAAAATCATAAATATCAGCATGCCATGGTTCAATATATACAGCAAATGATCCGTTTCGTTTTCCACTTTGATTTATATGCCTAGAGATGTCATTATACACCTTAAGCAATGGCATTATACCATTGCTCTTCCCACCTGTTTTATTAATATAAGAATCTTTAGCCCTCACGTTACTAATATGAACACCAATACCACCGGCCCATTTAGAAATCTTAGCCATATCAGACGCGGTTTTATATAGACCCTCTACAGAATCATCTGTACCTAGAAGAAAACACGAACTCAATTGTTGATAATTAGTCCCTGCATTAAAAAGAGTTGGAGTAGCATGTGTATAATACTTTTCACTCAAAGAATCATAAACCCTCTTAATCATTTCTTTATTTCCCATATGAATAGCAATAGCTACTCTCATAAAAAGATACTGAGGGGTTTCCTGGTGACCATCTTTTGTTTTTAGTAAATATGATTTCTCCAGGGATTTAAAACCAAAATAGGATATATTATAATCTCTCTGCTCAAATATACACTCTTCGAAAAAATTACCATTGTCTCCATCATTTACATAATTAATATATTCTTCACTAAGAATCCCTGTTTCATATAATTTATTAGACAATTCAGTAAATGTAATTTTATTATTTTTATGGTGATTATTAATAGCAATTCTACTAGCGAGAATCAAATAGTCTGGTTCAATTTTAAAAAGGGTGGCAGAAAAACTGGCCGAAAAATCATCAAGTTGTGTAGTAGTAATTCCATTATAAATAAGGCTACAGATTTTTTGTGCTATAAATACAGGGTCTATATTTAGTTTTTTCCATGGAATACCAAGTGTTGTGTAATCATTACATTCTGATGCAAGCTTTGAGATCTTACTTGTGATTAAATCGAATTTAACATCTTCTTCCTCGCCACTTCTAGTAATCACCTTCATATATTATATAATTAAATGTATCATTTCTATAAATCAATACATTTAATTAATTTAATTAAATTAATTAAATTCGGTTTTTTAATTTAATTTTACACTACAGCTACAACACCCCTTTTTATCCAAATTATCTATGACAACATCAATTTTAGTTATAGCGAATATAAATATTGTTATTAATGGTATGATAATTGATAAAAACAAATTCTTATCCATCTTATTATTTTATTTTAGAATAATTTTATGTTTATTTATACGCGAGAAATTTTAGTATACATAACTGGTTTATCATCTACCTTGTTTTGAAAGTGGTAACTTGGGTTATGAACGGTGGTTATATTCAAACCTGGATCAACTGCATTATACATATTCATATGTTGTTTTTGAGTTGGTCGGCGGAAATTACGAGACTGATTTATTTTCTTGTAAGAAGGAATTTTACGGGCAGATCTATCACCTTTAAAGTTACGAGGCTCTACTCTTTTATAAGGAGTCTTCAAAGATTGAGTGCTAACAGGAGGCATCGCCTGTCTAGGAGCAGGGATTACTATATTATTACGTCTACGCCCCTCCATTCGTTTTTTCATCCAAGGCCATCCATAAAATATAATAAACAAAATAAATAAAACAAACATAATAAAGCCAAAAATCATTCTCCACGGGATTCTTAGCAACATAAGCGGTAATCCAAACTTAGAAACTCCACCCCTAGCACCCGCAGCCGCCCCCTTTGCTGCTGCAGCCAATTTGGCAAAATTTGCGCCACCCGCTGACTTAGCTGCAGCCATTAAACCAGCTAAACTACCACCGGCCGCCGCAGGCGCAGCCGCAGGCGCGCTCTTTCCCCCAAACATCATATAAAGTATGACGAGCACAATAATACCACCAATTACTGCAATGGGTATCATGAGAGCACTAAGTGCCGAAGCAGCTCCTTCGCCAAGTCCTCTACCCGCAGTTCCTATCCCTGTTCCCACTCCTTCAGCTGCACCCCCAACGCCATCACCCGCACCCCTCCACATCTCCCCAGCGGCTTCTCCCTGAGCTTTCATTACGTCAGACAAATCTTCAGCCTTCATAGCCTCCTGTAACTTAGCACGAGAATCTCCAGACGCTTCTACAACTGCGTCAACACCTTTCTTGACTCTCTCATCAATAGTTTTTGTAACTGTTTCATTAATAATCTTAGTTGCTACAGTTTTTCCTATTTCTACAGATTTTTTAACCTGCTGCTGAACTGTTAGAGAAACTTGAGAACTAATAGCCTGAGAAATATCTGAATTTCTTATAGGACCGACTACACTTAAAACAATATTATTATTGTTATCAATGCTCATCTTATTCTCGCTAATAGAGTTGTTAATATTGGTATCGTTCTTTGTAAAACTTTCGTCTACCTGATCATTAACCATAGTTCTAGCCTCATCTAGGGTTTCACCTGGACCTACTTCACTGGCCAATGTTTCATGTGCAACTGCCCTTGATAACCTCTTCATACTTTCTTTCATTATATTTTTGCTAGTTTCATCTATATTTTGAGTTGAACTTATGCTCATTTCCGAATCAATCCTCTGGTTAATATTCACCCCCTCGAGGTTGGCTGTTACAGGAGTATTATAATTATAATGTTCTAAGGCTGCCGTATTCATCTTATGTGTTCGTTCAACTAAGTCTTTTTTATCTTTAAACATTTTCTCTAGGGTCTCTTTTGCGAGTTTGAACATTTCTGTATCCCTAGCCGTCACAGTTAATCTCTCTATTGATCTATTTAGACTTTCGTCTCCAACCAAAGCGTTCACTGCCTCTTGGGATGAGTCCAATAGGTCTTGGAGTTCTTTGCGACCGGCGTCTATTGAAGCTAAAACAGTCGGATCTATGATGGGGTTGGTTTCTATTGTTAAACTAACATTACTAATAGCTTGAGCATCCTGCTTACTTACAGTGCTATTCATAGTACATGTCATAGCCACCTCTTCTAATTTCAACTGATTTGAAACAAGGGAAATAGGAGAGCAACCCTTCTTTGTTAAAGTATTATCTACATATGAACTTGTGTCATTCTGTTCAAAACTAGCGCTACCGCCACCAAACGGGGTGCTAACTTGTGCGCTAGCTTTAGTTGTAGCCATCTCATCTGATTGTATAGCTTTAGCTTCCGATACACACTGTTCATCCATACCCATAGCTTTAGCGGCTTCTTCAAGTTTATCAATTGAGTCTGCTGGGTTATAAGTTTCTTGTTCAGGAACTGCAGGACAGCCTACGCCATTATCTACCGCACCAGGAAGATTAAAAACTGCTTCTTCGTTCGCTTGTGTTTCTTCTTCAGATGACATCTTTTATTTATATTTTATATTATTATTTTTAATTTATTTCGTTTGTTTATTATTTTTTCTTCATAATTACAATTAAAATAATTAGTAAAACTAGTAATCCTATACCACCGAACACATACATTTTCTGAAATCCTGCAATGTAATTATTAGATATAATCATAACCACTTCTTGTGAAATTCTTTCGGTTGTATTTATTTTACCTGCTAAGGTAGCAATTTTTCCATCAATCTCGTCAAATGAAGTTGACAAATCCAAAGAAGTTATATCAGTTTGAATATTGTTTATATCTAATTGATGTTTTTCTACTTCTTCTATAATTTGATCAGACTTTGTTACTATAGCGAAATCTGTTGGATACGCCATTTTAGAAGCCAATGCTACATCCGACGCTTTTGTTACCCTTTCAGATAATTTCTCAAGTGCTGTAGTAAGTAAAAATTTATTTTCTTCAGTTGTTTCTTCAGTCCCATCGTCTTCGTCAGTGACTATGTTACCATTCTCATCAATAATATTTCCCCCATCTCTACCATCATCACATTTACCGCCATTAGGTGGTAAACAATTAGCAAAACCCATGATGTCATTTTCAGCTTGACAACACCCTGTATGTACCTCCATACCGTTATCGAGAGTTATCCAACCTGCCTCATCACCAGGGTTTCCCCATTTGTTACAAACTGGAACTACCGTCTCATTGGTACACCCATGATTAGCATTAGGACGGGAACCTCCGCCACTTCCGCCACTTCCGCCACTTCCGCCACTTCCGCCACTTCCGCCACTTCCGCCACTTCCACCACTTCCGCCACCTCCGTCATCTCCGTCATCTCCTCCTGAACCGGGTGATGGAGGCGAGGGTATACCACACTGATTTTGCTGAAGTATCTGATTATCAGTCATATTTCCAGCCGAATAAACTACGTTTGAACAGGATATAAATTCAGCTGATGCAGTATAACAACTAGGTGAATCTTGTTGGTCCGAACCGTTGTCAGGGATGCGATTGACTGTTAAAGGGTTCGAATTTTCCGGGTACCACTCTCCATTATTTATTTCATTAATGATAAGGTCTTTTATAAAAGATTGACTGTTTTTTCCTAACCATCCATTGCTTTTAATCCAGCCTTGGATATTATCCTCTATATTGCCACCTTTCACACCATGCTTAGGACAAGCCCAATGAACTGCTGTGAATATTGGTTTAGATCGGGAGTTACTAAATGCGGTGTTCCCAGTATCCCACGATCCAAAGTTAGTAGAATTTGCTGTTAATTTATAATAATCATTTCTAGTGCTTTCATGTGTTGTATTAGTATTTGTCATAAATGCCTGGGAAGCGCTATCGTCTGATAAAATATAAGGGCATACAGGGTCTGCATAATGATGTAAGTAATGAAAAGCTGAATTAGTTTTAAGTCCTTTAACTTGAAAAGCATTACAATATTTTGCAAATATAGTACTAATAGAAGGAACTGGAATTACACTTCTACATCCAGCGGGGTCCTTGGCATGAGTTATGCCCTGTTCGTAATGGAATTTAGTATACGAAGGACCATCCCCCGAAGTCGCGCTGCTCTGCATAAGAGATTGGTAAAATCTTCTAAATTCGATAGTATGGATGGGGTTATAGAGTAAATAATACTTTGCTTCTCCTGCAGCATTTTCTGCAGCTGTTTTATCTGATCCTAATAAAACCTCTTGATCCGCGGGTGTATAAAGAATGTAAGTTGAAGCTTTATTGAAAACAACTTTAGGACCCATTGCGTATACAAGTTCCATACCTTTTCTATAACCCATTGCGGCACTAAATTTACCAGTTCCGTTTACGGAGTTTTTCCCTGTTGATGCCATAGTGTTTGTCTGGTCATAATTTCCACGCGAGTCTTTTTTAATTTCTAATTTACCCCCACTATCTGTACCGATATTAGCCTTACCACCAGCTTCTTTCTGGTTGGCAACTGTTTCATTTGATGGATTTATGAAAGGATTTAAATATGTAACCTGAGCACCTCCGTCGGACGGTATAAAAGATATATGACCTTCTTTACTAAAAATAAAATTATATCCAGCAACGGCCTTTGCACCTCTTGTAAGAGCTCCCTTCACCCCTTGGTTTGTTATAGCATCAAATATCTTTTTAGATTCACTTGTAGTGAATTTTCTCACTATTAACATAGTAAGATGTTCATTTCCATATATGGTATAATCTCCTTCGGGTTTTGATGGTATTGAATAACTGCTAGGCTCGCCATCGGAGTTAGTACCCCAGTCGTGGTATAAGGAATTAGCGGATGTAGTTGGTATTTTTAACCAACCAATACCACCAGGGACGGTGGCTCCAGGACCCGATGGTGTGGTCCCGGTGGCGGCGGGTGCGGCGGCTGCGGCGGCTTCTTCCTCTAGTTTAATTTCCCATTCAAATTTCTGCTTACTTGGAACCCATCCACATTCGGGGCTATAACAATAATCACATTCCTCATCAATGTCTTCGTAATCACATAATTGGCACGCATCTCTACACCAAGTTTCATTCTTTTCCACCCTGGAATTAACCCTGGGTTCAACCTTCCTAGACTCACTCCTGGACCAGGGTGAGAAGTTCTCAGGACTACTCATAACTTTAGAAACTAATGAATCGGTCATAACACTTTCATCGAATGCGTTTACAAAATGTCTTAATATTGGATTTTTATTCAAATCCTCCCATACCTTCGTCCTGTGACGACATGCATCAAATCTAGGCTGACCCCGTTCTCCATTTGTGCAAGTTCTCGCAGCAGACGCCGGTACAGTACAACCGAGAGCCTTTTGCTGAGCATCCGCTTTTGTAAGTACATCTCTTCCCCACTGGATAAGAGCCTGAGATTCGGCATTTCCACCTCCCCCACCTCCCCCACCTCCCTGGTTTTGTTGATTATTAGAGCGAGGGGGCGGTACCGCTGGCACCCCTCCGCAGTCCTCGCACATATTACAAGCGTCCACCTCCTCCCCCTGTGTATCTTCGCATATAGCACACTCAAATTCACATTCAGAGCGGGTGAGTCCTCCGCCACCTCCACCACCTCCACCACCACCGGGCGGTGAGCTGGGCGAGTTAGGGTTGTGATTTCCTGCCGAATAATCTCTATATTTAAAAGCTTTAAAATGTCTTGCTTCGCCAAGACCTGGGGCTGTAATTACTCCATAACCACCGGCCGAGGCGTCAGCCACATTTCCCATCCCATGACCATATCCCCATGTGATTATATACTGGTTACCATTATTTGTATACTTAGTCTGTAATACGAAGACATCACCATATTTAACAGGGTCTGGATTTCCAGCCGTACCATTTGTACGAAGTATTCTCCATTGAGTCTCAGTGCTATCGCGCCGCGCGTGCGTGGCTATATTTACAGCCAAACTATTACCTGGTACCGAAGCCGTATTATGCCACACATCACCACCAGGACAACAATGTACCTGTAGAGGCATTTGCTTTGCACCGTCTGTCTCATATAATGATTGAAATTTTATTGTATCTCCGTATTTAACAGGGTTTCCATGTCCTACATGAATATTTGCTGGGAAGTTACCAGCAGTCCCAGTTATCTTAAATTTTACCCTTTTATAATTCCATTCACTGAGTTTATTTGGATTTAGTGAATGAATTTCTTTAAGCGCCGCGCTGCTACCATGATCTCTCCATATACCTAAAGCTGTTCCATTTGGAAATTTACCTCCTCCCGTCCATTGATTTACAAGTACTAATTCATCCCCAAGTTTAATTGTGTCACCGGGTACAGTTGAGGATGAAGATGTAGACGCGGGCGGGGGCGGGGGCGGGGGTGGAGGCGGTGGAGGTGGTGGAGGCGCAAGCTCGGCCCCGATGCATTCAGGTCCATAACACCAATCACATTCGTAGTCATCATTAAACTCATCACATAACCAACACGCCTCCTCGCAGTCATCCTTTTCTACTCGTTTTTCATCGTTTCCAAAACTTAAGAATGAAGCACGTCTATTTGAGACTCTTTTTATCTTTTTAATCTGTTTTAAATTATCTACAATTTCTGATCTATTCTTACTTATATTTTCATTAGACTTGGCTAAAAGGTCATTGACTATATCTTTTGTCATAATTATTATTAATAAATATATTTATTTTTTAATAATATTTTACAAATAAACTTAATATAGAACATTATCACTTAAGATACAGTTTTCAATACATTAGAAGTTAAGAATTTAGATTGTTCAATTTCTATAGCAGCCTGTCTCTGCAAAGCTGCTATCTTATCTTTATTAACTTCCCTATCTTTTTCTAAAGCCCTTATCTTACTTAACAAATCTTTAACAACTACATTCATCGTTAAATTATCTCTTGGTATACTATTGTCATCTAAAGCATCTACATATTCCTGCGCAGCGCTACTCTCACTAGAAGATAAATAACGAGACAAGAAAAGGGCTGCCGCCCCCATAGCCAAAACTATAATTAATGTTTGTTGATCGTCGTCCTTCGCCATTTATATTACATAAATATTTTAATTTAATTTATTTTAACCCTAAAGTTAATAGAAGAATTTACAATTATTTTAATATTCCCACCACGCTACTCCAGTTCCATGAATCATCCACTGTTGATACTGTGAGTTTTCAAATTTTACCTTATCTAAAATGTATTTAAGATCGTGCCAAAAAGAATCATTAACAGGTGGATTCCATGTAGACGGAGGGAAATCTATTATGAAAAATATTTCTCTAATAGTCCTTATAGCATCCAACCATACACCAGGTTCTTGGATATATTTATAAGTTATATTCTTTTTAGCATATTTTATAAATTTGGAGATTCTTTGTTTTTCAGCTGTTTTTAGATCAACACTCCATTCCTGGGGATATTGACTTGGATTGTTTTCATAAAAATCATCGGGTATTTCAGACGCCCAA
>MDSZ01145413.1_pt1 | contig 12617 bp, 11 predicted proteins | sample 811201 | NCBI WGS metagenome assembly MDSZ01 (sample SAMN05326647, study PRJNA326480) | marine metagenome | isolation source: seawater | place: Indian Ocean: North | collected 2010
ACAAATTTTGGTAACCTTAACCGTCCACACTTCTCTTCTAAAATTTTTACTTTTTTAATAGCTAATTGGGTAAAATAACCCAATAATTCTCGCATTTATTGCTAATTCAATAATTTATTGAGAAAGTTTGATGCTTATAGGCTATAATCATAGGAAATCAAGCATTTAAGATTAAAAAAACCATTAAAAATAGCTGATTTTTTGCGGTTTTTTTTGATTTTTTAACAATCCTAAACTAATAATTACAAGATCAATAATCTATGATGTACAAGAAAATCAAACTAAAAATCAGGTCAAAAATTATAAAAAATTTAGAAGTTATTGCTCTCAGCTTTATAATTTTTGTCACTATAATTTTCACCTCATACTTTAACTATAATAAAAAAATTATTTACAAAAACTACGATGATACAATTAATAATATTTACCTTAAAAAAACTTTAAATCATTTTTTTGATAATCTTGAACCAAAATTCAAAAAAATAAAGCACAAAGTATCACAAGGAGAAACTTTCGACAAAATACTTGAAGTTTATTCTATAGAAAAAAAAGAAATTTCTGATATCAAAAAAAAATTATCTAATAAAATTAATTTAAATAGGCTTAAAACTAGTCAAGAAATAGTTTTTACAATCGATCAAACAAATAACTTGATAACTGAATTTATTTTTAAGATATCCAATACAGAAAAAATTTATTTAACAAGAAATATAGAAGATGGCATATTTAGTAAAAAAATTTTAGTTACTGAATTAAATAAAAAAATTTTATATAAAGAAAACCTTATAATGCAAAGTTTATATAAATCTGCATCAAATAAAAAAATACCTGCAAGTGTAATTGTTGAGTTTGCGAGAATCTACGGTTTTCAGGTTGATTTTCAAAGAGATATCAGAAAAAGAGATAGCTATCAAATTATGTATGAAGTTTTTTTAGATGATAATGAAAAAATTATTGAAACAGGAGAAATACTCTTTGCTAATTTGAAATTAAGTGGACAGGATAATTCACTATATTACTTTGATAAAAACGGTAGTGAAGGACATTATGACAAAAACGGAAAAAGTATAAAAAAAGCCCTCATGAAAACTCCAATTAATGGCGCAAGACTTTCTTCACCTTTTGGAATGAGAAAACACCCTATAGATGGATTTAATAAGATGCATCGAGGAACAGACTTTGCGGCACCGATGGGAACTCCAATTATGGCATCAGGTGATGGTGTTGTTAAAAAAGCTGGTTGGTGTGGAGGAGGAGGAAATTGTGTTGTTATTAGACATAATTCTAGCTATCAAACTGTGTATGCGCATATGTCTAAATTTGCTTCTGGTATTAGGACAGGAATAAGAGTTAAACAAGCTCAGATAATAGGATATGTGGGATCAACTGGAAAATCTACTGGGCCACATTTACATTATGAAGTAATTTTTAATGGAAAAAAAATTAATTCACAAAAACTTAAGTTGCCGTCAGGAAAAGTTTTAAAAGGAGAGGAAAGAAAACTTTTTGAAACTAAAAGAATTAAACTTGATGTTTTAAAATCTGAAAAAATAATTGGAATAAATTAATTTTGTTCTGAAGCAGCTCTTTCAGATTTGATCTGTTCTTTATTTGAAGAATCATCATTTTTAACAGTAGTATCATTTGAAGAAATATTATTGTTTAATGAATTATCCTCTAAATGTTTCAACCTTTTAAATTTTTCTTGCTCTCCCAATATCCTTGTGAAGTGATCAGCATGTTGAAAATAATTCTCTGATAATATTTTATCACCAGTTGAAAGTGCTTCTCTAGCTAAATTATTATATTTTTCAATTAATTTTGAGGCATTATGATTATTTCTACCTGGAGATTTTCTTTGAAAATTTTCGCCGTTAGAAAAATTCGAGCTAAATTTAGATCTATCACCATTAGATTTAAAATTTCTATCGTTTCTTCTAAAATTATTTCTTCTATTGTTGTTATTTCTAAAAGTTACCATATGATGTTTTCTATATTTTAGTACTTACTATGCACCGATCATTGTTTGCTAAATCTTTTAAAATTTTATTTATATAAAATCCTTTATTAATCAATAATTTTTTTACTTTATCTTTTTGATCAAAAGCTATCTCCAATACAAGTTTTCCTCTTTTTTTTAAAAGTTCAGAAGATTTATTAACTACCTTCCTTATTTCAGATGTTCCATCTTTTCCACCATCTAAAGCTAACTTAGGCTCAAAACCGACTACATCCTTTTCCAAATATTTTAAATTATGCGTATTAATATAAGGAGGATTGGAAACAATTAAATCATATTTGCCAAGATTAAAATTGTCAATATCTGATTTAAAAAATTTAACTCTATCAAGTACTTTAAGGGTTTTTGCATTAAATTTGCTTATATTTAAGCACTTTTGACTTTTATCAATACCAGTACCATAAAACTCTTTCTTTTCACTTAAAATAGATAAAAGTATACATCCTGATCCTACTCCGATGTCTAAAATATTACTTTTAGATTTATTTTTTGATAATTTCAAAACTTCCTCAATAATTATCTCTGTATCCGGTCTTGGTATCAAAATATCATTTGAAACCTTAAAATCACTTTTCCAAAAACTTTTTTTTCCAATCAAATAAGCAATTGGTTTTCGTTTGGAACGTAAATTTATCAAGTTTTTGAATTTTTGATATTCTTTTAATCCAATTTTCTCATTAAAATTTAATAATATATATTTTCTATCTTTTTTTAAAACTTCAGCCATTAGTATTTCACTATCCAATAAATATGAAGCTATATTGTTTTTTTTTAATTCAATTGAAGCATCTTTAATAGCATTTTTTATGTTAATCATTATTCTAAATTACTTAGACTTTCTTCTTGTGCTTGTAATGTTAAAGCTTCAATCATTTCATCAAAAGCTTCACCCTCAAGGAATTCTTGTAATCTATGTAAAGTTAAGTTTATCCTATGATCTGTAACTCTTCCCTGTGGAAAGTTATATGTTCTTATTCTTTCTGATCTATCTCCTGTTCCAATTTTACTTTTTCTATCTTGTGATCTCTCTTGATCAATTCTCGATCTTTCTAATTCATAAAGTCTTGCTCTTAAAATTTTCATTCCTTTTGCTTTATTTTTATGTTGAGATTTTTCATCTTGTTGAGAAACTGAAAGACCTGTTGGCAAGTGAGTAATTCGCACAGCGCTATCAGTTGTATTTACAGACTGACCGCCTGGTCCTCCTGCTCTAAATACATCAATACGCAAATCACTTTCATTTATCTTGATATCAACTTCCTCCGCTTCAGGTAAGACGGCAACTGTTGCGGCAGAAGTATGAACTCTACCCTGTGTTTCTGTATCTGGTACTCTTTGAACTCTGTGAACTCCACTTTCATATTTCAATGTCGAATAAATATTTGTTCCTTTAATTGAAACAATAACTTCTTTTAACCCTCCAGCCTCACTTTTTGAAATAGAAATTAATTCTAAACTCCATTTTTTTTTATTACTAACTTTTTCATACATTTTAAAAAGATCAGCAGCAAATAAACTTGCTTCAAGTCCTCCAGTTCCAGCTCTAATTTCAATTATTGCATTTTTTTTATCTGCTTCATCTTTTGGCAATAAATATAGTTTTAATTTTTTTTCAATCTTATCATTCTCATTTTTGAGATCATCAAGTTCTTTTTTTGCCATTCTCTTTAATTCTTCATCAGTTTTTTCATCGTTTAAAATTTTTTCTAAATCAACTTTATCCTTTTCAAAGGAAATATACTTTTTTGCACTTAAGATGATTTCATTTAAATCAGAATATTCTTTAGATTTTTCTGCAAATAATTTTTTGTCAATCTTTCCAGAAGATAAATCCTTTTCTAAAATAGAATGTTTTTTAATTATTTCTTCTATTGTTTTATTTGGGATCATTGATTTTTTCTAATTCTGACACTTTGTTTTCCACTTCCTCAACAACCCTCGAAATTATATCATTTGATGGAACTTTTTCTGATTGTACTCCAGATAAATAAAGCATGTTACTGCCCTTTCCACCTCCTGTGATTCCAATATCTGTCATTGCAGCTTCACCAGGGCCATTAACTACACATCCTATAATTGATAAGGTAATTGGTGTCTTAATATGAGATAATTTTTCTTCTAGAATTTTAACAGTTTCAATAACTTCAAATCCTTGTCTTGCACAAGAAGGGCAAGATATGATTTTTACACCCCTATTTCGCAAATTTAAAGATTTTAATATTTCATTACCAACTTTAACCTCATTAACTGGGTCGTCAGATAATGAAACCCTTATTGTATCTCCTATTCCGTCTAATAACAAAGTGCCAAAACCTATTGATGATCTAATTGTTCCAGGTAAAAAACTACCTGCTTCAGTAATTCCTATATGAAGTGGATAATTTACTTTACTAGCTAATTGTCTATAAGCACCTATTGATAAAAAAACATCAGATGATTTAACGCTTACTTTTAAATTTAAAAAATCTTCATCTTCCAATATTTTAATATTTCTTATTGCACTCTCTACTAATGCTTCTGGACATGGCTCTTTATATTTTTCTAAAATATCTTTCTCTAAAGATCCTGCATTAATTCCTACTCTCATTGAACAGTTATTATTTTTTGCAGCTTTTATAACCTCTTTAATTTTATTTTTATCACCAATATTTCCAGGATTAATTCTTAAACAATCTGCTCCATTTTCAGCTGCTTCAATTGCTCTTTTGTAATGAAAATGTATGTCAGCTACAATAGGAATATCAACAGATTTTGTAATTTTTTTTAATGCATTTGTAGACTCTTTGTCTGGACAAGAAATTCTTACAATATCAGCACCAGCCTCTGAAATTTTTTTAATTTGTTCTATGGTTGCTTTTTCATCTTTTGTTAAAGTGTTAGTCATAGATTGTACTGAAATTGGATTTTCACCTCCAATCTTTACTTTTCCGACATTTATAACTCTTGTCTTTTTTCTACTAATGTCTCTAAATGGTCTTATACTCATTTAATTATTTATCTAATTTAAATTCTTTATGTAAAACATTTAATGCTTTTTTTACATTCTTTTTATCTATTAAAACAGAAATTTTAATTTCTGAAGTTGAAATTACTAAAATATTTATTTTTTTTTTTGCTAAAGCTTGAAACATTCTATACGTAACCCCAGGTGTTGTAACCATTCCTACTCCAATTATTGAAATTTTAGAAACATTTTTATCAAATATAAATTTTCTAAATTCAATTTTTTTATTTTGATTAATTATTTTTTTTGTTTTCTTCAAATCATCATTTTTAATCGTAAAGGTAAGATCAGTTTCTTTACCATTTGCAGAAATATTTTGTACAACCATATCTACATTTATTGAATTTTTTGATAAGGGTTTGAAAATTGAAGCTGCTACCCCAGGTTTATCTTTTACTCCCACCAAAGTAACTTTGGCATCATTTTGAGTTAAAGATATACCTGTAATGATTTTATTATTTTTTATATTTTTTCTTTTTGTAATTAAGGTTCCATTTTTTTTTACAAATGATGATTTAACCTCAACATCTATTCTATTTAATCTAGCATCTTGTATTGATACGGGTTGCATAACTTTTGCTCCCAATGAAGCCATTTCTAACATTTCCTCATATGAAATCTCCTTTATTTTTTTTGCAGTTTTTAGTTTATTAGGATCAGTTGTATAAACTCCTTCAACATCAGTGTAGATTACACACCTATCGGCATCTAAAAATTTTGCTATCATAATTGCACTAGCATCTGAACCACCTCTTCCTATCGTTGTGACTCTCTGATCTTTATTAATCCCTTGAAAACCAGTTATAATTGGAATACCTCCCGAACTTAAATATTTTAAAATTTTACTTTTATTCACAAGATTTATTTTTGAAAATCTATGAAAACCCTCTGTTAGTATAGGTATTTGCCAAGCTAACCATGATCTAGATTTGAAACCCTTATGTATGAGGCTTCCAGCGATTAAGGAACAGGCTATTTGTTCTCCAGAGGAAACTAAAACATCATATTCAGAATCTGAAAAGTTTTCACTTATTTTCTTTGATTTTTTTATTAAATCATTTGTCACACCACTCATGGCTGAAGAAATAACAACAACCTTATATTTGTTTTTTTTATAATTAGTTATTATTTCAGCAACATTTTTGATCTTTTCTATTGTGCCAACTGAAGTGCCTCCAAATTTCAATACTACAATTTTCATGAATATTTAATTATATAATTTAAAATATATTGATAAAATACATCTTGAATATAATGTCAACTTTCTAATGAAAACTAACACAGTAAACAAAAAAGAAATAGAAAAATTTTCTAAAATTGCGGAGGAATGGTGGAATCCTAATGGTAAGTTTAAACCATTGCATAAATTCAACCCTGTTAGAATTTCTTATATAAAAGAGAGTATAGCTAATTCCATTAGATCCAAAAACCCTGAAAAACCTTTAGAAAATATAAAAATTTTAGATATTGGCTGTGGAGGGGGCTTATTATCTGAACCTATGTCAAGGTTAGGAGCTAACGTTACAGGAATAGATGCTTCTGATAAGAATATAAATGTTGCTAAAATTCATGCAAAAAAAAATAATTTAAAGATTAAATATATTTGTACGTCCCCTGAAAAATTGTCTGTTGAGGAAAAGTTTGATGTAATACTTAATATGGAAATTATTGAACATGTTGAGAATGTAGAATTATTTTTAAAATCATGTTCAAAATTACTAAGAAAAAATGGTATTATGTTTGTGGCAACATTAAATAAAACATTAAAATCTTATTTATTTGCAATAATTGGTGCAGAATACTTTTTGCGATGGCTTCCAATAGGAACCCATGATTGGGAAAAATTTGTTAAACCTGATGATCTTATAGATATTCAAAAGAAATATAATCTTAAATTGATGGATTTAAATGGAGTAAAGTTCAATGTTCTAAATAATCAATGGAAAATTAGCACTGATAAATCAGTAAATTATATTGCTAAATTTATTAAGAATTAGTTATCCTTTTTTTCTATCCAAGGAATTGTTTCAGCATTAATACCTTCTTCTTTTAACTCTTTAATTTCTTTTTCAGATGCTGTTCCATAAATACCTTTTTCTTTTTTTTTATTGTTATAATGTAATGTTCTAGCCTCATAAGCAAAACTATCTCCGACATATTTAAAGTTTTCTCTGATAAACTTTTGATACTTTTGAATTGTATTATTTATTTTGCTAATTTTTTTCATTTCCTTTTCAGATCTTATTTGTTTATTTTTTGAAATTAATTTTGGAGCCATCAAAGTTTTCTCAATTTTAGAGGAATTACAACTATGGCAATTTAAATATTTTTTCTTTTTTAATTTTTCATATTCTCGTGATGATGAAAACCAACTATCAAATGATAGCCCACAATCTTTACAAATAAGTTTATATTTTATCATTATTTATTCTTAACATTAATCAATTAGGGTTAACTTCTATAATCAGCATTAATCTCAATATATTTTTTTGTTAAATCCATTGTGTATGCAGTAAAATTTTTAGAACCTGAATGAATATTAATATTTATGTCTATATTTTCATTTTTCATATAATCTGAAGTTTCAATTTCATCATAATTCGGATTTAACTTTCCATTTTGCACAATGAAAATATCTCCAAATCTAACAGATAATTTATTTAAATTTATAGATACTCCTGCCTTACCAATTGCCATAATAATTCTACCCCAATTTGGATCTTGACCAGCTATTGCTGTTTTCACTAATGGAGAGTTTGCAATTGAAAATGCAATTTTTTTAGCGTCCGATTCAATTTTGCAACTATTTACATTTATTGTTATAAATTTTGTTGCGCCTTCTCCATCAGCCACAACTCTTTTTGCTAAATTTAAAAGAACGTTATTTAAAGCCTTATCAAAATCTTTAATTATCTCATCATTAATGTTTTTAACTTTCTTATGTCTTGCTTTTCCAGTTGAAAAAATTGAAACCATATCATTTGTGCTTGTATCTCCATCACAAGTGATTGCATTAAATGTGGTTTCAATATTTTTTTTTAGAAGTTTTTTTAAAATATCATTTGATAGGTCTGCATCAGTAAAAATATAACCTAAAGTTGTTCCCATATTTGGCTCTATCATACCTGATCCTTTGGCAACACCATAAATCTTTATATCGGTATTACCAATTTGACATTCTTCCATTGCTAATTTTGGTTGTGTATCAGTGGTCATAATACCTAATGCTGCTTTCATCCAAATAATTTTATTTTGGGTATATTTAATTTTATCTATTAAATCTGGTATCTTATTTTTTATTTTTTCTTCTGGAAATGGCTCACCAATCGTTCCTGTACAGCCAAAGATAATTTCTTTTGTTTTAATCTTTTTTGGATCATCTTCATCTTTTTTTTGTTTTTCATTTAATTTTTGACAAACCAATTCTGAAATTTTCTCTAAACTTCTGTATCCTTGTTTTCCAGTGAAACAATTGGCGTTACGAGAATTTATAATAAGAGAATAAATTTTTTTTGATTTTTGATTAATATTCCACTTTATATTTTCAGATATTATTTTTGATTGTGTATATACAGATGAATAATTAGCTCCCTCTCTAAAATAAAACATGACAAGATCATCCCTATTATTGCCATATAAATTAGCACTTACTGTTGATATTGATAGTCCATCAATATGATCAAGATCTTGATATTCACCAATTCTTTTATTTTTGCTTTTTGATGACAAAAAGTTAGTTAAATTTATTCCCATGGTATTTAAAAAATTTATTTTATAATTATATTAAAAGATATAAGTAAATAATAAATCAAAAAAAATGTTTAATCCAATTAACTTTATTTCAAAATTCATTAAATCAAGCAATCAAAGAGAGCTAGATAGAATTCAAAAAATTGTTAAAAAAGTAAATTCATTAGAAGAAGATATCAAAAAACTAGAAAATTTAGATTTTCCAAAAAAAACTTTGGAATTTAAAGATCAACTTAAAAAGGGGAGGAATATAGATGAAATATTACCAGAGGCTTTTGCTCTAGTTAGAGAAGCTTCAAGAAGAATTAGAAATGAAAGACATTACGATGTTCAGATTGTTGGCGGAATAGTTTTACATGAGGCAAAAATAGCTGAAATGAGAACAGGAGAAGGAAAAACTTTGACGATTACCCTCGCAGCTTACCTAAATGCACTTCATGAAAAAGGAGTCCATATTGTTACTGTGAACGACTATTTGGCAAAAAGAGATTCGATTGAGATGGGTGAAATCTATAAATTTTTAGGTTTGACATCTGGATATATAAATAATGATCAAGAAGATCCTGAAAGAAAAGAAAATTATAATTGCGATATTACTTATGCAACAAACAGTGAATTAGGTTTTGATTATCTTAGAGATAACATGAAATTCTCTAAACATGAAATGGTCCAGAGAGAACATTTTTATTCAATTGTAGATGAGATCGACTCATGCTTAATAGATGAAGCAAGAACCCCTCTGATTATCTCTGGTGCAGCAGAAGATAAGACAAGTCAGTATGTTGTAATCGATAGGTTAATTAAAAAACTTGAGAAAAAAGATTACGAGTTAGATGAAAAGGATCGTAATATTCTTTTATCAAATGAAGGCATAAACAATGTTGAAAAAATATTTTCTGAAGCAGGAATTTTAAAAAATAATAATTTCTATGATCCAGAGAATTTAAATTTAGTTCATCATGTTAATCAAGCCTTAAGAGCAAATCATTTATTTGAAAAAGGAAAGGATTATATAGTAAAAGATGATAGTATTAAAATTATCGATGAACTTACTGGAAGAATTCTTGAAGGAAGAAGATTTGGTGATGGACTTCATCAAGCTCTAGAGGCAAAAGAAAAAATCGATATCCAGGCTGAAAATCAAACTTTAGCATCAATTACTTATCAAAATTATTTTAAGTTATATAAAAAAATTTCAGGATGTACTGGAACAGCGGTAACTGAAGCTGAAGAATTTTTTGAAATTTATAATTTGCCCGTAGTTGTAATTCCTACGAATAAACAAATGATTAGAAAAGATTATAATGATCAAATTTTTAGAACTGAGAATGAAAAAAATAACGCAATCATAAAAAAAATAAGTGAGTGTCATCAAAAAGGTCAACCTTTACTTATTTTCACTTCTAGCATTAACAAGTCAGAAATTTACTCAAAAATGCTAAACGAAAAAAAAATTAAACATGTCGTGCTGAATGCAAAAAATCATGAAAATGAAGCGGAGATAATTGCTAATGCGGGGAAAAAAGATTCAGTGATTATTACAACAAGTATTTCTGGAAGAGGCGTAGATATACAACTTGGTGGTAAAAAAGGTTCTGTTTCAGAGGATCAACTTAAAAAAGATAAGGAAGAAATTAAATCATTAGGCGGGTTATTTGTGATAGGAACTGAAAGAATGGAGTCCAGAAGAGTTGATAATCAAGCGAGAGGTAGATCAGGACGACAAGGCGATGAAGGAAATTCAATTTTTTATGTAAGTCTTGAAGATGATTTAATGAGAATTTTTGGTTCAGAGTCTATGAATAATATTCTTCAAAAACTTGGTCTCAAAGATGGTGAGAGTATTGACCACCCTTGGATAAATAAAGCTTTGGAAAGAGCACAACAAAAAGTTGAGGCAAGAAATTTTGATATAAGAAAAACTCTAATAAAATTTGATAATGTTTTAAATGATCAACGACAAGTAATTTTTTCTCAACGAAAAGAGGCAATGAATAGTGAGGATATATTTGAATATTCAAATAATTTTTTGAAAGAAATTAACGAGCAAATCATTAAACTTAAAGCAAGAAAAATATCAGATCCTAAAAATCTTGAATTTGAGAATCAATTGAAAAAAATCTTGGGTAAAAACATTGATGAAAATCAAATCAAAACATTTTCTTCCTTAAAAGATGGAGAAACAAAAAAAATCATTACTGAAAAATTTAATGTTAATAGAGAAAAAAGAATTGAATTACTGGGAAAAAATGAGTCAAAAGAAATTGAGAAAAGAATTTTTCTACAAACAATAGATATTAATTGGAAATCTCATATTCAATATCTTGAAGCTTTAAGGCAAGTAATAGGCTTAAGGTCATATGGTCAAAGAGATCCTTTGATAGAATATAAAAAAGAAGCCTTCGTTTTATTTGAAAATCTTTTAGAAAAATTAAAATCGGATTATGTAACCATATTAATGAATTTAACAATAGTAGAAAAAAATATAGATGAAAAAAATGAAAACAATAAAATTAATGAAAACAACGATCCGAAATGTTTGTTAATTATCAAAAAAAATGAAAAAATTTCAAGAAATGATAGGTGTGAAGCGACAGGTAAAAAATTTAAAAATTGTTGTGGATCTCTATAAAAAACTGATTATTGCTACAAATAAAATTATTACAACCCCAAGTGCTGAAAAAAGAATTTTTTTTGATTTAAGTAATTGATCAATTTTATTAGTTTTAAATTTTAACGCACTTAAATTTTCTGGATTACTTATAAATCCTTTACTTCTTCCTATCTTTAAGAATTTATTTTTTCTCTGATTTATTATCTCATCAGGTGCCATACCTTCAAAAAATTTAAGATTATTTTTTATCGCTGTTTTTATATTTTCTAAAATTAAATTTTTATCTCTATGAGCACCACCAATTGGTTCAGTTATAACTTCATCTATTATTTCTAATTCTAATAAATCTTTAGCTGATAACTTCATTGCCTTAGCTGCATCAAGCATTTTTTTTGGATCTCTCCATAATATTGTAGCGCAGCCTTCTGGTGAAATAACAGAATAAATTGCATTTTCTAACATTATGACTTTGTTTGATGATGCTAAAGCAATAGCCCCTCCTGAACCACCCTCTCCTATTATAATAGCTAAAGTTGGAACTTTTACTTTCATACAACATTCAATAGATTTTGCAATTGCCTCTGCTTGGCCTCTTTCCTCTGCACCAACTCCTGGGTATGCACCAGGCGTGTCAATGAATGATATTATTGGTATATTAAATCTATCTGCAAGCTCCATTAAACGTATTGTTTTCCTGTAGCCCTCTGGTCTCATCATTCCGAAATTTCTTTGAATTCTCATGTCTAAATCCTCACCTTTCTCTTGACCAATCAACAAAACAGATTGTCCTTCAAATTTTGCAAAACCACTTAGGACTGATTTATCTTCTCCATAATATCTATCACCAGATAAAGGTATAAAATCCTCAAATATATTATCAATGAAGAATTTTGACTTTGGTCTATCTTCATGTCTCGCAACCATTGTGGTTTGCCATGGATCTAAGTTTGAATAAATGTATTTTAATTTTTCATCTAACTCATCTTGGGTTTTTGAAATTTTCTGTGTATCAACCTCTGAAAGTCCACTTTGATTATAAGGATCTTTGAGTTTTTCTAATTCGTTTTCTAAATCTTTAATATCTATTTCAAAATTAAGGTAGTTTTTCATTTATAATAATAACTAATTAATTATGAAAAATGACAATAAAATGTCAATGCTTCTATAAATTATTTGACTTCATTTTACAGGGGTTTTAGAAAAGATCTGATGAAATTAAATTATGTAAA
>MDSZ01150103.1_pt1 | contig 12617 bp, 14 predicted proteins | sample 811201 | NCBI WGS metagenome assembly MDSZ01 (sample SAMN05326647, study PRJNA326480) | marine metagenome | isolation source: seawater | place: Indian Ocean: North | collected 2010
CACACTGTACAGACGCAATTCACTTAGCATTATTGGCTCTTAATATTAAGAAAGGTGATGAGGTTATTGTTCCCGATTTGAGTTGGGTGGCTAGTGCTGCTCCAATCAGATATGTTGGTGCAAAACCTGTTTTTGTAGATATAGATCCAGATACTTTATGTATTGATCCTGAAAAAATATTAAAAAATATATCCAAAAAAACAAAAGCTATAATTTCTGTAGATCTTTTTGGTAACATGGCTGAAAATGACAAAATAAAAAAAATTTGTAAAAAAAATAAAATTCATTTTATAGAGGATGCTGCCGAAAGCATAGGCGCTAAATACAATAAAAAAATGGCAGGAAGTTTTGGTGATGTAAGTGTATTTAGTTTCAATGCAACTAAGTTAATTATGGCAGGGCAAGGCGGATGTTTATGCACAAATAATAAAAAAATCTTTGAAAAAGCTAAATTATTTTCGCATCATGGAATAGATAAAAAAATAACTGGCAGATATTATTGGTCAAGTCTTCTTGGATATAATTATAATTGGACAAATATACAAGCAGCATGTGCAATTGCTCAATTAACTAGAATAAATAAATTAATAAAATATAAATATAAAATTTATAAATTATACAAAAAGTATTTTTCTAAAATCAAAAATATAGAGATAACAAAAAAACTACATGATCAAAAACAGACATTTTGGATAGTATATGCAATCGCAAAAAAAAAAATAAATAAAGAAAAATTTTGTAATAAATTTAAAAAGTATAATATTGATATGAGACCAATGTTTTATCAAATAAGCACCATGCCCGCATTCAAGAATAAGAAAATGTCTAATAATAATAAAATAGCAAAAATAGTGTCCCAAAATTCAGTTTGTTTACCAAATGGATATGACCTTAATGAAAAAAAAATTAAAAAAATATCCTTAATTTTTGATCGAATTTTAAATGAAAAAAAAACCTAGAATAATTTTATTTTTTGATTATGAATTAGGTTTTAAATTAGCCAAATACTTAAAGCATAAAAAAGAAAATATAGTTGGATTAGTATTTGATAAAAAATCTAAAACACCTTTTGAAATAGATTATAAACCTAAAATTAAAAAAATATTTAAATTGCCAAGAAATAAGGTTTTTGAATGGTCAGATTTAAATAAAAAAAAAAATATCGTTAAATTAAAAAAAATAAAATCAGACTTATTTATTTGTGCAAATTTTCCTAAAATTTTAAGTAAAGAAATAATTTCGTGCTCTAAAAATGCAATTAACCTTCATTTATCTTATTTGCCTTATAATCGTGGAAAAAACCCAAATATTTGGTCCATAATTGAAAATACACCATGCGGAGCAACAATTCATAAAATAGACGAGCAAATAGATACAGGGAATGTATATGCAAGAAAAAAAGTTTTACCAAATTTAACAGATACAGGAGAAAGTGTGTACAAAAAATGTAATGAAGTAGCCTTTCAACTTTTTAAAAAAAATTGGAATAAAATAAAAAAAAATAAGATAAAACCAATTAAACAGAATAACAAAATTAAAACTTTTCATCTTTCAAAAAATTTTAGAAACCTGGGATTAATAGATTTGAACAAAAAATATAGAGCAATAGAAATAATTAATATCTTAAGAGCTAAAACTTTTAAAAATTTTGAAAGCGCATACTTTTTTGATAAAAGAAAAAGAATTGAAGTAAGAGTAAAACTTAATTTTTATGGCAAAAAATAAACTTACTATTTTAATTTTAACATTTGAAAGACATGAGGAACTAAAAAAAAAAATTAAATATTGGAGCAATGTTTATAATTATAAATTTGAAATTCTAATAATCGATGGAAGCTCGAAACCTCTTAAAATAACAATTAAAAATAAAAACATTAAATATCTACATTATAAATCACGGGATTATCACAAAAGAATATTTTATGGAATAAAATATATTAAAACGGAATATTTTAAGCTTGAAGCAGAAGATGATTATTTTTTTCCCTCATCACTCAATGCAGCAATAAAATTTCTTGATAAAAATAAGAATTATTCCGCAGCCTATGGAGATGCTGGAATCTATAGTGTTTATAAAAATAAACTTTTTATAAATCATATTTTTAGAGAGGAACTTAATTTAAATTCTAACGATTTTAAAAAAAGATTGATTATGTACTTTTTAAATTATAGTCCAAAACTTTATTATTCTTTAATGAGAACACATTTATTCAAAAAAAATGTGGAATTATGGAAAAGAAGTAGAAAAAATTATGGAGATAAATTCCAAAGATTTGCTGAAATTCACTTACCGTTAATTTTACTTCTAAGTGGTAAAGTCAAAATATTGAATAAAGTTTTCTGGTTAAGAAAAGATGATGATATTCAAAATAGAGTAGAGTTTACTAGCAATAAAAGATTATTAAAAGGAAGTCATACTTATACAAATATCTCACAGTGGTTTTTAAAAAATAGTGAAAAAGGTTATTTTGATTTTTTTGGAAAAAATTTGTGTATAGTCACCAAAAAAAATATTTCCTTTAGAAATTTTCTAATTTATGAATTATTAAAAAAATATCATTTAAAAGGTATAAATAATGCAAAAATTAATAGTAAAATTATGAATAATTTAATTCAATTTATTAAACAAATTTTACCATCCAAAGTAAAAAAATTAATAAGATTTAATCTTAAAATAAATGGCCCAGAAATAATTAGATCTACCGAGTTAAACAGTTATTTTAATTTAAATTACAAAATTCTTGATTTAAAATATTTAAAATCCACCTTACTTAAAAAATAATTCGTTATTTAATTTCTGATTTTTTAATAACTCATTAATTTTTTTAATTCTATTAGTTTTTGATCCAAAAAATTTATTATTGTCGAAGTTTATTTTTTTATAAAATTCAAGTAGTTCAAGTCCACCACTATGCAAATTCCATTTTGGCGTATAATAACTTGACAACTCTTCTGTAATTCTTTTAAAGGAAACTTTATATGTCCTCTCATCCTTATTTGCGTTTGGTAAGTAATTAATTTCCGATTTTGGAAGAAGTTCCTTTACTTTATCAACCATATCTTTAACCGTATAATTACCATTTAATAATCCTACATTGTAGCTTCTACCATTAATCAAATTTTCAGGAGCTTTTAATACAGCCATGATATATCCACATAAATCCTGTATATGTATTACTGGTCTTATAGGACTACCATCACTTTTAATATCTATTTTGCCACTTGTGTATGCACAGCCTAATAAATTGTTAAATACAATGTCACTTCTCAATCTTGGACTTACTCCAAAAACCGTAGCCGGTCTTAAAAAAGTTATTATAAAATTTTTTTCAATTAATTTTTTTAATTCTACCTCGGCATTCCACTTAGTTTTTGCATATTCTGTAATTGGATTTTTTAAACTGTTATCTTCATCCAAAGGTTCATCAGTTTTAGATATCCCATACATACTTTGAGATGATATATAAATGAATTTGTTAACCCCTTCTTCTTTTGCTTTTTTTGCAAAATTTATAGTTGTTTTATAATTTATTTCAGATGTGATGCCTGGTATCAATTCTCCTAATGGATCATTCGATAAAGCTGCAAGATGAATAACAGCATCAATTCCACTCAAATCTTTTTTTTCTATTAATCGGATATCTTTTATGATTTGCTTTTGAGGATCAATACACTCGTATAAATTACAATCTTTAAAAAATCCACAGTCCAAACCAGTAACTGTGTACTCATTACTTATTAATTTCTCAACAAGAACAGTGCCGATATATCCTAAATTTCCTGTAACTAAGATTCTCACTAAAATTTCTTCTTTGCTAAATAATCACAAAGAGTTAATAACCAAATTTGGTGTGTATTTTCAATAACATTATAATTTTTGCTATTAATCCAAAATGATATATTCCCATGCTTATTTAAATAGTTTTTTTTATTAAAGCCTGTAAATGTGGCAGTAAATAATTTTGCAGATTTTGCGTATTTGATAGCATTAATCATATTTTTTGATGATCCACTGCTGCTTATTAATATTACCATGTCTCCCTTCTCTCCATATAGTTCAATAATTTTTTTTATATAATTTTCGAATTTATAGTCATTTGAAAAGCAAGTTAATAAGGAAGGATCTGTATAAGATGAAATTGAAATATTTAAGTTTTTGGCAAAATCTACTGCCACATGACTTGCAATCGCTATACTACCACCATTACCAAATATTAAAATTTTTTTATTTTTTTTTTTTATATTTATAATTTTTTTTCCAAGGTTTTTTAAATGGATAGTATTTACTATTGAAACTTTATTACTTAAGTTTTTAAAATATTTTGAAAAATAATCCATTATAAATTTAACTCCATATTTTTCTTATCATTTAAATTATCCATGGGATACCATTTTGTAACTTTACTTAGTTTAATTTTATATGAAGATTTAATTACTTTTGGAAGAACTTTTTTTTCAAAACTATCATGTTTGTTTTTTATAAATTTAAATATACTATCATCAAGTATATAAAATCCTGCATTAATTGGTATAAAGTAATTTTTTTCTGTAATTCCTTTTAATTTTTTATTAGCACTGTTTAATACACCGTATTGAAAATTATAATTAAAATATGACATAATAAAATTATTTTTTTTTTTTAATTTTAAAGCTTTTGAGAATTTAAAGTTAGTAATAGAGTCACCATAAGTAAATAGAAATATCCCTTTAGGTATAATTTTTTTTGCTAACATCAATCTTCCACCTGTTTCAGTATTTAATCCAGTATTAATTAATTTTACATTAATATTTTTTAGATTTTTTTTTACAAAAATTTTTAAATCATTAATTTTGTATCCACCCAATAAAATGAAATTATTAACTCCATTTTGTTTATAAATATTTATTATTCTTTCTAAAATCGTTTTACCGTTAATATTTACCAAAGGTTTAAGGATTTTTTTATTTTTATCCTTATTTATATTAAATCTTGTACCTTTGCCACCACATAAAATTACTGCAGTCAAGTTTTTATCAATCATTTTAGTTTAAATTTTTTATACCAGTTTTTTTTAAAATTATAATTTTTATCATCAATATACAAATCATAACTTGGTTTACCAAAAATTAACTCATGGTAATTAACTTTCCATTTATTCAACTGTGTCTCAGTTAATTTTCTATATTTTTTTTCAATTAATTTTAAATTTTTTTTGTAAGTACCCATACCTCTTGCAGTAAAAATTATTATTATATATTTTTCGTAATAAAGTTTGTTAATTAGTTTAATTACTTTTTTTTTGGGTGTTGATTGTGAATAATAATTTAATTTTGTAGTACAAATTACATTATCTAAATCAAAGCAAATAGTTTTTATTTTCATAAATAAAATTACGTTCTGATATTAAATAGTTTTAAAGTTTATTACATTTTTAATCTAATTTTAAAAAGTTTTATTTGCAAATAAATTGATTGCTCTTTCTAGAGTTCTGATGCCATTATTCACTTTTGTTAAAATAGAAAAAAAATATCTTAATAAATAATGATTACCAAATTATAATATAAAATATATATATTTAGGACAACATAGTAAAAAATAAATTTATGAAGAGTTTTACTAAAAAACTAATAGACAAAAATTTTAACAATCTCCAAATTAAAGTTAATTATTACAATAATTTCTTTGTATTAAATTAAGGATAAATGCTAAAACTTAATCCTAACGAAATTAATGATGAATTTATTTAGCCAATGAACAAAATAAAAAATATTGCAATCATTGGATACGGTAATATTGCAAAAAAACATTTAAAAATTTTGCTTAAACTTTCTCCAAACTCAAAATTTTATATAATAAGTAAAAGAAATTTTGAAAATAATTCAAAAAACATAAATTTTTTAAAATCAAAATCTAAGCTAGATAAAATTAATATTGATTTGGTTTTAATTTGCAGTCCATCAAATAAACATTATCAAGATTTTTTATATTTTTATAAAAAAAAAAGTCATATTTTTATGGAAAAACCACTTACAAGTAATTTAAGTGATGCTCTAAAAATTTTTAAAATTTGTAAGAACTATAAAAAATTATTTAAAGTAGGATATGTTTTTAGATATAAATCTTCTGCAAGAAAATTTAAAGACCTGTTAACTAAAAGAGTTATTGGTAAAATTTTAGATGTACAAATTGTATGTGATAGTTATTTACCAAATTGGAGAATTGGGAGAAATTATAAAGATACAGTTTCTGCAAACAAAAATCTTGGAGGTGGCGTTTTACTAGAACTCAGTCATGAGCTTGACTATATTCAATGGTTTTTTGGTTTAACAAAAAATATTTTTTCAGTATTCTCTAAAAATGAAGTCTTAAAAACTGATGTTGAAGAGTCTGTTAATATTTTATTATTTCAAAAAAAAAATTACTTGATTAATACAAGAATTAATTTTAATCAAAAATTTCTTTCTAACAGATATTGTATAGTTAGTGGTACCAAGGGCTTACTTAAATGGAATATTATTAAAGATGAAGTTAAATTTATAAATGAAAAAAGAACTAAAGTATTTAGATTTAAAGAAAATCATTTTAAAAATCAATTGCGGTCAATTATAAATCAGATAAAGAAAAAAAAAATAGACAAAACTAACGAAATTACTAATTCCTTAAATATTTTAAAATTAGTAGAGAAAATTAAACAATCAAATAAAAGAAGAGCTCTAGTATAATGAAAATTATAACCTTTATATTTGCTAGAGGTGGATCCAAAGGCATTAAAAATAAGAATATTAGATTATTAAATGGTAAGCCATTATTATATTATTCTATAGATATAGCTAAAAAGTTTTGCACAAAACAAAATATATTTGTATCTACCGATAATAATAAAATATCTTCAATTGCCAAAAGGTATGGTGTTCAAGTAATTAAAAGGCCAAAATTATTATCTAAAGACAAAAGTTCTGAAATATTAGCCTGGAAACATGCTATAAATTATTTACATAAAAAAAATATTTTTTTTGATATTTTTTTAACTTTGCCAACAACATCTCCACTTAGAAAAAAAAAAGATATACAAAAATGTTTGGATATGTTTAATGACAGATGTGATGTTGTAATTACAGGAACTAAAAGTAAAAGAAATCCTTGGTATAATGTTTTAAAAGTAAAAAATAAAACTAACTATGCATCTTTATTAATTAATTCGAGCAAAAAATTTTTAAATCGTCAATCAACCCCCAAAACATTTGATATGACAACGGTAGCTTATGTTGCAAATCCAAACTATATCTTAAAAACTAAAAATTTATTTAATGGAAAAGTAAGAGTTTGTGAAATTCCACAGGAAAGAGCTATTGATATTGATGATTATTATGATTTAAAAATGGCAAGATTACTAATTAAAAAAAAAAAATGAAAAACAAAGTAATAGTAGTTTTAGGTTCTAAAGGACGTATTGGTAATTCACTTTGTGAAAATTTGTTTCAAAATGGATATAATGTCATTGGTCTAGATGTCAAAAAAAATAAAAAAATAAATGAATATGAAAACATTCAAATTAATTTGAGTAATGAAAAAAAACTAAAAAATCTAATAAATAAAATTTCCTCAAAGTATAAAAAAATTGATACTGTAATTAATTGCATATATCCGTATAGCAAAAGTTGGGGTAAGCAAATTGATAGTATAACCAAAAAAGATTTAGATCATCATTTTTCTATTCATTTATCAGATTGCATTATTCAAACTAGATTATTTGTGAAACAATTTGAAAAACAAAATTTTGGAAATTTTATATATCTTTCATCAATCCAAGGTTTGACAGCACCAAAATTTGAACATTATAAAGGTACAGGCATGAGCTCTTGCATAGAGTATTCAATAATTAAAGCAGGAATAATTAATATGACAAAATATCTTGCTAAATTTTATAAAAAACAAAAAATTAGATTTAATTGTATTTCACTAGGAGGAATAGAGTCAAACCAGCCAAAAAAATTTAAAAAAAAATATAGGCAAACGTGTTTGAATAAAGGTTTGCTTGATCCAGAAGATATTCACTCAGCTGTTGATTTTTTAATTTCTGAAAAATCAAATTATGTTAATGGTCAAAATATAATTGTAGACGATGGCTGGAGTTTATAATTATATTTATGGTTAACTTAAAAAATACTAAATTTATTTTTTTTAAATTACCAAAAAAAAACAAAATTTTACTTTATGATTATTTTAATAACAGTTACCAAAAAATTGTTTTTAAAGAAACAGATTTACCTTTCGTTTTTAATTGGTCAAATAGGTATTTTTATTTTCTATTTATTATACAAATTTTTTTTAGTATTAAAGCTATCAAAATTTTAATTAATGAAAATTTAATTTCTGCATATACATATAATTTTATAAAATATGTTAATCCAAAAATTTTTTTTACAACCACTGACAATAATTTAAATTTTTATAGGTTGAAAAAGTATTTTAAAAATATCAAGTTTGTATCTACACAGAATGGATCAAGACATAAAATTAATGATATTTTTGGAGAAGAAAAAATAAAAACATTTTCAAGAAAATGCAAACATGCAGATGTAATTTTTACATTTAATCACGCTATATCAAAATTTTATGAAAAATATTTTAATTGTAAAACGATCCCAATTGGAAAATTTTACAACAATGAATTCAAAATTATTAATCAAAATATACTAAAGAAGAAATTATTATATATATCTCAATATAGACCAAAACATTTTACAAATGATTATTTTGTTTCACATAATAAAAAAATATGTTCAACAAAAAAATGGACAGAAGTAGATAGAAAATTGTTACCAATTCTTAGAAATTTTTGTAATAAAAATAATTTTGAAATAGTAATTTTAGGTGCTGGACAAAATGATTATCATAAAAATTTTGAAAAAAAATATTATGGTTTGTATCTTAATAATTGCAAATGGAGTTATTGGAACCCTAAACTAGAGCAAAAAAAAAGATACGAGCATATTAGTAGGTTTGAGCACATAGTTTGTTCATGGTCTACTTTGGGTGTTGAGTTATTTTCTCGAAACTTTAAGGTTGCCTTTTTTAGACAACAAAATATTGCACCTTATAATGATAGAAATTTTGGTTGGCCGTACAAAATGCCTTTCAGAGGGTTTTGGTATACCAATATAATAAATGAAGTAGAAGTTAACAGGGTTTTAAAAAATCTTGTAAAGATTAATAAAAAGGATTGGATAAGTAAAATTAATTATTTTAAAAGGAATATTATGATATTTGATAAAAATAATAAAATTTTAAAAAAAACTATTTCTCAATTTATCAACAATAACTAAATGAAAAAAAAAAAAATTTTAATTACAGGTATCAATGGTCAAGATGGTGCCTATCTGGCAAATTATTTACTTAAGAAAAAAAATGTTAAAATTTATGGGCTTTTAAGAAGAACTGCCAATTATAAATTAAATAGACTTAAATGTTTTGGCATAGAAAAAAAAATTGAATTTATTTATTCAGATATATGTGAATATAGTAATATAAACAAAATACTTAACAAAATTAAGCCTGATATTTTGTTTAATTTGGCCGCACAAAGCTATGTTGATTACTCTTTTACAAATCCTAAAACAACATTTCAAATAAATACCGAAGCAGTCTTTAATATACTTGAAACTATTAAAAACTTAAAACTTGATACAAAATTTTATCAAGCATCAACTTCAGAGATGTATGGAAATACAAACAAATCAAGACAAAATGAAACAACACTTTTTTCCCCTGTTAGTCCTTATGGTATATCAAAAGCACAATCTTATGAATTAGTTAAAACTTATAGAAATGTTTTTAATATATTTGCTTCAAACGGTATTCTATTTAATCACGAGAGTCCTTATAGAGGATCTGAGTTTGTTACAAAAAAAATCGTATCTACTTTGTCAAAAATTAAGCAGGGTAGTAAAGAAATTTTAAATCTTGGTAATATTGATAGTGCTAGAGACTGGGGCTATGCAGGAGATTATATGGATGCAATAAATAAAATCATGAAAATTGAAAAACCTGATGATTTTGTTGTTGCTACTGGAAAAACAGTAACAGTTAGAAATTTTTTTTTAAAAGTTTGTAAAGAACTTAAATTAAATGTTGTCAGAGAGAATAAAAATAATAAAGAGCTATATATTAATAAAGAAAATAATAGATTAGTAATGGTTGTAAATAAAAAACTATTCAGACAAAATGAATTAAATTATTTATGTGGAGATTATTCAAAAATTAAAAAACAATTAGGTTGGAAACCTAAATTAGATGTCAATGATCTAATTAAACTAATGGTAGACTTTGAAATATCTAAAAAACAATCAATTTATAATAATATAAATAATTTTTAATTGGTCATGGAAGATAATTTATTTCAACAACTTAATGAGTCAATAGCTGCAAAAAAAACTTTATTGAGTCAAAAAGAAAAAATTATTTTAGCTAAAAAGAAAATTTATAACTCAATAATAAAAAAAAAAAAAATTTTTTTTTGTGGAAATGGAGGTTCAGCTTCAGATGCCCAGCACCTAACAGCTGAATTGCTTATCAGATTAAGACCAAAAGTTAACAGAAGATCAATACCTGCAATATGTTTGCACATGGACACTTCTACTATTACTGCATGCTCTAATGATTATTCATATGACGATGTATTTTCACGACCATTGTCAGCTCTTGGAAAGTCAGGTGACATCTTAATAGTGATTTCAACTTCTGGAAATTCTAAAAATATTTTAAAAGTTTTAAAAGAGGCAAGAAAAAAAAATATTTACAGTATCGGTTTTTTAGGAATTAATGGTGGTAGTGCAAAAAAATTATGTAATTTACCGATTTTAGTAAAATCCAAGATTACGGCTAGAATACAAGAATCTCATATATTTTTAGGCCATCATATATTAGAGCAAGTTGAAAACAAACTTATAAAAAATAAGAAAATTTAATTAGTTACCTATTTGATGTGCGCTCTAAGCTTTTTTGCAATCGGCACTTCTTCAGGATGGATGTGACCTACTTTTTCTTCTCCAACTGCCTCAAGCATTTTGTTAATTGACTCAACTAGGTTTATCATCCCCTTTTTTTCTATAGATGCTGATTGATCACTACCATACATAGTTCTGTCTAATGTTATATGTCTTTCTAATGATGAGATATTCATCATTAAAGCAGCTAAAGAGACAACAACTCCATTTTCATGACCACTATAACCCACATTACAATTAAAAATTTCTCTCAATTTTTGTATAGTAACTAAATTAGCATCTTTAGCTTTCATCGGATAAGTTGAAACACAATGCATTAATTCAAAACTACATTTATTTTTTCTAAATATCTCAACAGCAGTCTCAATATTTTCTTTAGTAGACATTCCTGTTGAAATGAAAGTATGCTTTTTTCTTTTTGCAACTTCATCAAGAAAAAGCGTATCTGTTATCATAGCTGATGCAATTTTGTGATATTTCAAATCTACAAAATCATCTAAAAATTTAAGACTATTAATATCCCATGCTGACGCAAACCAATCTATTTTTTTTTCTTTACAGTAATTATCTATAACCTCATAATCGCTTTTATTGAATTCTAAACCAATTTTTTGATCTCTTTGCGTTTCACCCCACGGACTTTTTCTTGGTGAGTCCAAAATGTCCTTTGAATAAACTAGGTTAATGTCTCTTTTTTGAAATTTAACTGAATTAAAGCCAGCATTTTTTGCGTTATCAATAAGTTTTTTTGCAATTTCAACGTCTCCGTTATGGTTGATACCTATTTCAGCAATTAAATAAGGTCTTTGTATCATTGAATACTACTATATTAAAGTCCTTCCACCATCAACTACAATATTTTGTCCTGTGATAAAATTATTTTTTTCGTTTAGTAGATAAAGAAGAGTGTGATCTAGATCTTCAAGATCACCCATTCTACCCATTGGGATCTTTTCTGAAACTGCTTTAACAAATTCTTTTTTATGTTTATTTTTAATAGGACCAGGTGAAAGCATATTCACTTGAATATTAAATTTTGAGTATAAGGATGCAAAATATCTTGTTAATCCTAATACGCCATGTTTTACAACTGAATAGGTTACTGGTTTTAAAAAATTTCCAAAAGATTTATAGACATCTTGATTGGGGGCCACAATTGAAAGATCTGAGCCCATATATAATATTTTACCTTTTTTATGTTTTTTAATTTTTTCACCAAAATATTTTGTCATCAAATAGGATCCTGTCAATGAAACATCTAGTTCATATTTCCATTGAATTGTATCAGGAAGATGATTATTTTTTTTGGTTTTTTTTGGCACAGAGTCAATAGCTGCATTATTAATTAGGGCATATATTTTTTTATTTTTTAATTTATAAAAAATATTTTTAATAGACTGTTCATTCGTAATATCTATTTGAAAATATTTTACATTTTTATTTTTTATTTTAAAAGTATTAGATTTCTTACAATCAAAAACTAAAATATTATAATTATTTTTAATTAATAACTTAACCCAATGAGAGCCAATGAAACCAGCCCCACCTGTTAAAATAATATTTTTTTTTATCATAAAAATTTAATAATACTTTTTAAATATTTATTTTTTAAAATTATTTGTAAATAAAAA